>Ga0210402_10000436_pt1 | contig 46808 bp, 52 predicted proteins | sample IncBWC7MmetaG_FD_161055 | JGI IMG/M metagenome (GOLD analysis project Ga0210402, IMG submission 161055) | Forest soil microbial communities from Barre Woods Harvard Forest LTER site, Petersham, Massachusetts, United States - Inc-BW-C-7-M | ecosystem: Environmental > Terrestrial > Soil >... | reverse complement strand
TGCCGATGGCGACCAGGCCAAGGCGCAAGAGTCCTTACGCCGCAGCGGCTACAAGAATTTCGACCGGCCGATTGCCTTCAACACTGCTTTTTCGGAGGACGCAGCAACCGGCCACGCTTTTGCTCCGCGACGCATCGCCGAGATCGTGCCGGGCCGCGTCTATGCACTCTCCGGCTTTGAATTCACGGAATACTATTTCGTGGTCTCGGATGATCGCCGCGAACTGATTAGCATCGACGCGGGGACGCGCCCGGACTCCGCCCAAGCGGCCTACGAAGCGCTGCAAGCGTATGCGCCCGCCCTGCCGGAACTGACGACCGTCTTTGTCACTCACTCGCATTGGGATCACATTGGCGGACAGAAATATTTCCGTGCCTTGAATCCGCATGTGCGCTTCTATGCCAGGAGCAACTACGAAGAGGAAAGCACCCGCCAAATCAGCGCCACTTTCCGCAAGCAGTTTTTCGGGGAACGCTTTAATTTCGACGATGTGCGCAGCTTCAAACCCGACGTCACCATCGATCGCAGCACGGACCTGAAAATTGGCGGAACGCGCATCGAACTTATTCCCGTGCAAGGGGGCGAAACTCGCGACGCCATGTTCATCCACTTGCCGGATCTGGGGGTCTTGTTCGTTGGCGATTTCATCATGCCTTATCTCGGCGCACCGTTCACCAAAGAAGGAAACTTGCGAGGGCTGCTGGACGCGATCGACATCGTGGCGCAAAAGAATCCGCGGTATCTGCTACACGGCCACGTGCCGCTCACGCAGAACTTCACTTCTCCTGCTTTGCTGTCGGAGCTCAAAACCGACCTGGAATGGCTGCGCGAGCAGGTCCTGATAGCCATCCGCCGCGGCGATGAGCGCGCTGCGATATACCAAGCCAACCTGACTCCTCCGGGCCTGCTCAAGGGCCGGCCTGACGTGTATCTGCCTTATCTGATTTTGCGTGAACATTTTATAGACCGTCTTTACGAGCAGAACGTGGGTTATTGGCAGCCGAATCTGCAAGGGCTCGACCATCTGACGCGCGCCGACCACACGGAACTACTGGTGGACTATCTCAGCGTGTCCGAACGTCAGTTTGTCAAGGCCGTGGAACGCTTGGCCGCGGACGGCAAATACGAGCTGGCAGCCTCATTGCTTGAATCGTCCGGGGATAGGTTCGATCACAGCTCTGCAGTGGCCAATGCCAAGCGGCTCGTGTATCTGAAGCTGATGGAGAAGAACCAGAATACCGATCCGTTCAAATTCATCCTTTACTCGGGCAAAATCGCCGAACAAACGCCGCAGATGGCCGCGACCAAGTGATCGTCCCAAATTGATTTCTTGTGACCATATAGATGCATATACATCTGACCTTGTGAGAGGAGACGTACCATGAGACAGCCAAAGATTCTGGTAACAGGCGCGACCGGCAGGACCGGAAGCGCGGTCGTCGATGAACTTCTTGCGAAAGGTGTGTCCGTGCGGGCTCTGGTCCATTCGAAAGACGCCCGCAGCGCGTCCCGCCGAGGATTTCGAAACAACTGCACGACGTTACGCCGCCCGGCCGGAAGCCCAGAGAAATTTCACCAATTGGCTACGGACGTTTGTTAATTTGGTGTTACGAACACATCCCACTTCAGATGAGTATTCACAATGTTCTTGCCCCGATAAGCAGAACTCGATGTTGGCATGTCGTCTCCAGTGAGTAGTTGTCGCTTCGGAAGAAACGTTGCCAATAAACTGCCTGCGACACTGGAAAGAAAAGAACGCCGGGAAGTGCAACATCCGCTTCTAGTCATAAAGAACACCAGTGGAGCGAGTCATCAGGGACGCTCATACCTCATCTTCCATACGCCGCGATCACCTGGATGATATTCGTTTCCCTCCCATGGTGATCCACAGATGTGCAGGTGCGCGTACGGCGTCCCAGCGAACATCACCATCGTTCCGGCGTCGCGCATGACTGTGGAAAGACCAGCGGCTTTGGCATCGAAGGGCCAAAGAATCATCCAGTGTGGACCGATGGGGATAGGAGGGCTCGTGGTGTCGAAGGGGTCTGTATAACTTCTCTGCGTTGCGCCGTTCAGCATGTAAATCAGGCCCGGCGAGGTGTTCGTTGGTTTTGGCTTTCCGGCAAGAACATCCTTAAACCAGGCCATGCCCATTGGATCGAGAGCCATATCCGGCCGTCCAACAACGTTTTGATCGCCAGGGATGCACACCCACTCGTTCTTGCCGGGACGAAGCACTGTCAGGTTCCCCTGATGATCCATTTCCGCGATGGTCGCCTCAGCCGTCACGGACGATGGACCGGCCAACATCGCACGGCGGATTTTCTCCTTCTTGATTTCTTCGGCCATGCGGTTTTCATCACCCATTGCGTGCTCCTCGATCTCGTGAGGCTTCAATGAGGCGAGCCCCGCCCCAGACAGTGCAGCCACACCGATAAACTTTCGGCGCGTTAGAGGTCCCTTGGCGGCATTGTGCTCCGTCGAAATGTTCTTGGGACTTATCACATGTCTCCTTTCACCCGTAGCGCCAATGGTTGCTAACTTTCGTCTGTAAAATCGAGCAGGACTTTGCCACCCGCCAGAGCATGAGCAAGAGCTTGCTTGAAGCTTCGTGCCGAATAGACTGCGGCGATCGGTACGCGAAGTTGGTGGGTGGCAACTAACTGCGCGGCTGTACGAATCTTCTCCGGAATTTTGGGCAAGTTTTCCGGGTAATGCATGAAAAACGGGTGGATTGAAGCGCGCTTGGCCACCAGGCCTAACGGATTGATCTTGATGGGTTCGCGTGTCGGAGCCGCATAACAAACGATTTTTGCGTCCCAGCCGACGATGTCCAATAGCGTTCCCGTCGCGTCACCGCTGACTCCATCAAGCGCCAGGCGTACGAGGGCACCGCCAGTGGCGCGATTCGCTTCCGCAGCGGTATTCGGTCCTGCCAGAAGAACAATATCAGCGCCTATGTCTTGAAGCTCTGCGATGAGCTCAGGGCGACGAACGATATTGATGGTCCGAAGGCCTTTTTGTTTCGCGAAGGCGATGACGGCCCGCCCTACTCCGGAATTCGCGGCGTTCTGAACAATCCAATCACCAGACTTCAAAGAAACGAACTCTTCGAGAAGCAGTGCTGCCGCCGGCGGATTGATACTGAGCATCGCCGCTTGCTGGGGATCGATCTCAACAGGCAAAACGATGGCTTCTTCAGCCGGCGCTAGTACTTTCTCCGACCAGGAGAACGCACAATGAGGGATCACGACACGGTCGCCTATCTTGACGTTCTGCACGCCATCACCGACGGCCAATACCTTCCCAGCTCCTTCGTTTCCGACCACGCTGGGAAGCTTCGGTCGGAGCGCGTAGAGCCCGCTGGCTAAGAGCAGGTCGCTATCATTGATGGGCGCGTACTCAACGCGAATCAGGATTTGACCCGATCTGGGATGGTCCGGTTCCGCAATCTCCGCGAGTCGAAGACCTTCCTCAGGTTTACCGTATTTCGTCAACTGGATGACCAGCATCAGCGTCTACCTCTCGGCTGCAGCCAAAGCGGTGCTCAAAGTGAAAATTTGTCGCCAAACATTGGCAGTCCACTCTTTGATTGCTCTTTAGTGGCTTCGTCCTGGATTACATCCCAGTGCTCAAGGAGAACGCCGTCGTTGATGTGAAGAATGTCGGCCGCAATCCAGTTCACCGACTGAAAGCCTGAAAATCGTCCGTGGATAATCACGAACTCCCCATCGGCCACAATCGCCCCGTGCTCGTACTTGAGCGTCGGCGGAAGGGTTTTTACTAGATTGAATAATCCGTCGCGGCCCGGCGGGATGTGAGCGCTGTGCTGGATGTAGTTCGGCGACCAAAACTTCTCGGCGGCCCCATAGTCACGTTTGTTGAACAACGTGTCGAAAGCGTCCAAAACGAGCCTTTTGTTCCGCTCACTTGTTGTTTTCATTCCCTTACCCTAATAGTTGAACCATTGATCGAGCGCTTGAACCTTTTCCTTGGTGTAAGGTGGAAACAAGTGATCGATAGCGACGTCGGGCGGAGATATCAAGACAGATTTGGCATGTGTGAGAGAGTCGTAGCCATACTTGCCGTAGTAATTCCCGATGCCAGACGTTCCCACTCCTCCGTAGGGCATACTCTCAATAAACAAGAAAATGTTGGTCTGATTTACAGCGCCTCCGCCAAAGGAAAGGGATTGCAAAACCCTATCGATTGCCTTTTGGCTTCGGCTGAACATGTAGCCGGCGAGTGGCTTCGGCAACGACTTGATTTTTGTGAGTAGCGTACCAAGGTCGGAATAAGTAAGGATGGGCAAAAGCGGCCCGAATATTTCGTCTTCCATGATTTTGTCGGACCACGAAATGGGATACAGAATGGTCGGGTCGAGGTAGCGTGCTGGGGCGTCGAACTTGCCACCATAAACCACCTTGCCCGGATCGATCAGCGACGCGAGCCTGTTTACAGCGGAAGGGCTGATAACACGCGAGTAATCTGAATTGCTCTTGGGGTCTTCGCCGTAAAGTTCGACGACAGCTTTTCTGCATTCCGCGACAAAGTCTTCTGCCACGGATTCATGAACGACCGCGTAGCCAGGAGAGGTACACCACTGTCCACCCCACGCCATCGCGCCCCAGACAATTTTCTTGGCGGCATCCGAAATATTCGCTGTCTCATCAACAATGGCGGGGTTCTGTCCTCCCAATTCCAGCAATACTGGAGTGATGTGTTCGGCAGCCGCGCGCATTACCACCTTACCCACAGCCACGCTTCCGGTGAGAAAAATGAAGTCAAACGGAAGCTTCAAGAGATTCGTCACTATTTCTCGGCCACCGACCACAGCGCTCAGAGCTTCCGGCTCGAAATATTTGGGAACCAATTCCAGGAGCAACTCGTCCGTCGCCAGCAGCGCTTCGGAAAGTTTCAAGATGCAGGGGTTGCCGGCTGATAAAGCGGCAACTGCGGGACGCAACGACAGGAGAAGAGGCCCATTGAAGGGACAAATGATCAAAGTGACCCCATACGGCTCGCGGTACACCAGTCCTTTGTGCCCAGATGCAGCGAGGAACTTCGGAAGGGGAGCTTCGACCGGTTTCATCCACTCCTTCAGCTGAGACTTCGCAAATTCACTCGTCGCAATGCAGGCGGACACCTCGAACGCATTCTCTTGTGTGGCGGTCTTGAAGTCCTTGCACGACGCTTCCGCAAAACGCTGATAGTTCTCCTTAAGCATGCGGGCAAGGCGATTCAGTTGATCGACTCTCCACTCATAGGTCTTCGTCACATCGGTGCCAAAATATGCCTTCTGTTTGCCAAACAGTTCTTCAACGGAGCCCCATTCAGAGGTGAGCTGACTGGGGCCTGCTTGAAGCTCACTCATCTTGGATTTTGATGGCGTAGACATATTCCTCTCCTTCTTGCTCTGCTCCTGATAGTCCTGAGCTACTTCACTTCAACGCGCACTCTGACCAGCGCCATTTTTTGTGACCAGCACCATACGAAAGCGCGCCTTCCCGGCCATCATCTTGGCGTAGGCGGCGGCCGCTTGGTCGAGGGGGACGGTCTCGATCATCGGCGACACGCCACTCAACGCGCTGAAACGGAGCGTTGCGTCACCAGTTGCCGGGTTTCCCGTCAGCGACCCTGCAACTTTCCGCTCGGCGAATATGAGATCCATGCCGGTGACCTCAAGCGGTTCGGGTCCGACGCCAACGGAGATTGAGACGCCGCCCGGACGCAGTCCCTTAAACGTGGCGGCAACCGTCTTGCCCCCGGACGCGGTTATCAGAATGACCTTGGCGCCACCGAGCGCTTGCAAAGCCGCGGCGGGGTCCGTAGCAGCGCTATCGATGTAGTGGTGGGCGCCGAGCTTCTTGGCTAATTCCGCTGTGCCGGTACCACGAGCAATCGCCGCGACCTCGAAACCCATATGCCGGGCGTATTGCACCCCCAGATGACCAAGCCCGCCGATACCGAGCACAGCGACAACATCGCCAGCCCTCGCCGGTGAGTTTCGTAGGGCACTGAAGGTCGTGATTCCCGCACACAGCAGCGGCGCCGCATCGGCAGAGGATAGGTCGTCGGGAATCGACACGAGCCCGCTCGCCTTTGCAATCATCACTTCGGCGTATCCGCCATCATGATGAATGCCGGTATATTCCTGGTTCCGACAGTTCACGAGATCGCCGTTGCGGCAGAAATCGCAGTAGCCACAAAAACCGCCGAGAAACCCAACCCCAACGCGCTGACCGACCGCCCAGCCCTGGACACCGGAACCAAGAGCGTCGATACGTCCGACGACTTCATGCCCTGGAACGCGCGGCCACTCGATCGGAAAGAGTCCCTCTACCGTTGCCGAATCCGAGTGGCAGACCCCACATGCCTCCACGCGAATGCGTACCTGATTGGGACCGGGATCGAGAAGCGGCTTTCTTACTTCCGAAAATTTTCCCGGTCCCGAGAGTTCGATTGCACTGTATGTTGCGTTCATATCGCCTCCGTTTGACTCGGTGAAGTGCGACACTAGGCTGCGAATTGCTTCAGGTGGTAATCGATGTGAATTTGAAGGAGCTTTCCCCATTCGGACAACTTCATTTTTCCGAACATGGGGTGCGGTCCCCAATTGTCGGGCGATCTTGCATGCCAGGCAGCATCCACGATTTTGAGCAGCAGCTGCTTTTCAAAGTCGAAGTCGAATTCCGCGCCGTGGGGAATCTTGAAACCTTTTGGCAGTCGCAGTCCGACGGGTTGTTCCGGGAACCAGTCCACCAGAATCCATCGAAACAGTGTTCGCGATACGAGATAGCTCTCATCAGGAAGTTTGTAGAAACCCAGCGCACTGCCGCATGCCAAATTGAGATGGTGCCACATCTGCGAGACGTTCATCGTTCCCCATTGGCGCGGGTTAGCAGGAGTAATCCGAAGAACTCTGTTCCGAAACTCGTCGTGTTTCGATTCCGAGAAGAAGGCCATTCCGTCTACCCGCTTCAAACGGAACGAACGCGGAATGTACTTCAGCATCGCAAGACCAGACATCCAAAAGTTGCTCGTGAATACTTCTCGCACAAGGCTCGTGGTTTTGGCTCCCGTGAACCGTGTCGGGATCGCTTGATGTGTACCGTTATTCATATCAATCAGCTCGGTTCATTCCGAGGACGCAACCGCAGATCTAACTGAACTAAGGTTTGGTTCAGATACCTGAGCATGCGTGTCGGTTAGGAAGAGCCTGACGTGCTGCAGGAATGTCCCTGCATGTTGATAATGGGCCCCATGACTCGAATCTGAGTACACGATTAGCTGAGCATTCGGCAGGCGCTCCGCAAGAATGAGGGCGTTGATCGGCCCAACCACAACGTCCTTGTTGCCATGAACGATGAGCGTCTGATGCGCGATGTTTTTCAACGTAGCGTAACGGTTGGTGCTCGGTATGGCTCCCCATTCTCTAATAGCGGCAAGCTGTGCCACGGCAGAATTTCTCGACACGGGAAGGTCGCGATCTTTCGTGCGAGATTCGAGCCGCTTCATGTATTGGCGTCCAGCCGCCTGGCTCGCGTCGGAAGGCGTAAAGAAAGCGCCCAACAGGAACGCAACAGGATCCGCTTGTTCTTCAGGTGATAGCTCGGTGAAGGTTAGTCCTTCACCACCACGCGGTGCTGTCCCCAACAGAATCAGGCGTCGGACGAGCTCAGGATGGTCCAGAGCTAGCTGCTGCGCAATCATCCCTCCTAAAGAGAAGCCCACGACGTGAATCGCCTTGAGACCGAGTGCACGACAGAAAGCCACGCACTGAGGCGTCATCTCTGCGACCGTGAACGGTGTTTCTCCTTCCGAAGCGCCAACGCCAGCGTTGTCAAACAGAATCACCTCATGCTCCGCCGCGAGGCTGTTCGTTACTGCCGGGTCCCACGCATCCATGTTGGAGTTGAAGTATCCGAGAAAGAGCAAAGGAACCGTCCCTGCTTTGCCGAAGCGGCGGTACGCATAACGAATGCCATTCGCCTCAACAATTTGTGTTGGTGCCGTTTCATGGGTGTAAGTGCTCATAGCCTGCATCTCAAGCGCTCCTTCGATAACTGCTGGCGTCAATGGCGATCTCTAATGTTGCGCAGAACTTTCGATTTGCGCAGCGCCGCCCTCGCGTGAAACAGACGACCCTTCGCCGCGCAAACCGAAATGCCTATCTCCGAGGCCATTTCTTCGACGGAACGACCCTGTAACGCGTGTATCTCCAGAGCACGGCGAATGCTGGGACGAAGCCCCGCAATTGCGCCACGAAGCAGTCTCAAACGTTCTTGTTCCGCGTATTCCTTCTCCGGATTTGGCGTGGAATCCGTCGCTTCCCACGACGATTCGTTTTCGCTGTCTTTCGTTGGCATAACTTCATGGGAATTGCGCCTCTTCCGAAGGATCATTAGTGCTGAATTGATGCCGATGCGCGTCAACCAAGTGGAAAAGGTCGATCTGCCGTCGAAGCTTTGGAGGTGGAGGAATGCCCTCAAGAACGCGTCCTGGACCGCATCTTCGGCGTCTTCGTGGTTGCGAGTTATGGGGCGGACGGTGCAAAAAAGCTTTTGCGCGTATGCTCGATACCACGTGTCGAGCGCCCCAGTTTCTCCGCTCCCTGCTGTCGCTGCTTCGTTCATGCCCCTCATCCGATTTCTAGCCCTCTATCGGTGCTCCCCATGTTCGTCTTCCGAAGCAGCGTGCCCCTTGCGCTTTCGGGCCCGTGCCTCGGGCCGACTTCGTTCCCGCAACATCCATTCGCTGATGTAAGGCGAACAGTGCAACACCGAAATGCCCTTCGCCTCACACGCGTTGAGAAAGCGAACACCATCGACATCCGCGAGATTCACTTCCTCCAAATCCAAAACTGCCGATGCTCCGCATTTCTGTAATTCGGTTTTGACCTGGTCCAGATGTTCGGATCGCAGCTCTCCGCTCAGCCGAACTCGCGCCCGGAACCGCTCGATCTTGAGCGTCATGAATTGCCAGCTCCCGACCGCACGCTCAGTCGGGCAATGGCTGGGCCATTTTCAAACGGTTGAAAACTAAAGGCCTAGAGGGGAGTTTTCTCCTGAATCATCAGGAATTCCTGATCAGTCAGGGTTCGAGAATCAGCTTTCGACCGACTGGTCGCCGGGAAATGATTTAGCTGGCTTGCGGCTTTTTAAAGCGAAATTTGTTGATTCCTAGACGCTTGATCTTTGAGTCGAGAGTCCGCGTCGGAATTCTGAGTTTTGCTGCTGCGCCGCTTGGACCGGAGACGCGGCCCCCGCTTTCTGCCAGAGCGGACTCGATCATTTGCTTTTCGTGCAGCAGCAGCACCCTATTCAGCGCAGTTGGTGAATCACTGAATTGCGGCGTATTTTGTTTGAGCCACGCCGCATCCACGGAAAAAACATCATCCTCACTGAGGATCACCGCCCGTTCAATCACATTTTGCAGCTCTCGAACGTTGCCGGGCCATTGGTAGGATTCAAACAATCTAGCCGTTTTTTTGTCGATGGTTCTGAACTTCTTTCCAGCTTTTTTCCCAAACCGACCAATGAAGTATTCGACCAGCAACGGAATGTCTTGCCTTCGCTCGCGCAAGGAGGGCATCTGAATAGGCACGACGCTCAGTCTGTACAGAAGATCTTGACGAAACCTTCCTTCGGCGACGAGAGCCTCCAGATCATGATGAGTAGCGGCCAGCACTCTGACATCAATTGAAATGGATTTGTTGCTGCCAACACGTTCGATTTCACGTTCTTGCAGCACCCGCAATAATGCGATCTGGATTTCCGGGGGCAAGTCGCCGACTTCATCCAGGAAGATGGTCCCCCCATTTGCCGATTCAAAACGTCCCAGGCGCCGTTGCGTCGCGCCGGTGAAGGCTCCTTTCTCGTGACCAAAGAGCTCGGAAGCAATCAGCGAGGTTGGTATCGCGGCGCAATTCACAGGGATAAATGCCCGGTCTGCGCGCTTCGATCGTTTATGCATGGCGCGAGCTATCAACTCTTTTCCGGTACCGGTTTCACCCAGAATCAAGACTGTGGAATCGGAAGGCGCTACCCTGGCGACTTGGCGAAGCACTTTACGCAGCGCTTCCGAAGAGCCGACAATGTCCTCGAACATCGACTCCCGATCGATTTGTTCTCGCAAAGCGATGGCTTCATTTCGCACGCGATCTTCGGCCTGCTTGCGATCTTCGACGTCGGTCGCCGTTGCGAACCACCGGACGATGTCTCCGGCTTCATTGAGTACCGGGTTGTAGCGAAAAAGGAACCAGCGAAACTGGCCATCTTTACCCAGCAGCCGCTTTTCCGTCTCGAAGGGCACTCCTTTTGAAAGCCCCGCGCTTCGTTCCTTTTGAACTCTCTCTAGGTCGTCTGGATGAACGTCTCTGTTGATCCGCTCGCGAGTTCCCCCGCCTTTCATTTCTTCCAAGGTCAAGCCCTTGTAGTCAAGCATCGTCTTGTTGACTTGAAGCAAGGTGCCATCCTTGTCTAGCACAAGCACATGCTGAGGAAGGAAATCTATGAGTTGCCGCAGCTCGCGCTCTTCCTGTCGAAGTTTGGTTTCAGCCTGCTTACGATACTCGATGTCCGTACCCGTCGCGTACCACCGAACGACATTTCCTCTCTCATCGATTAAAGGGTTGTACCGGATCAGAAACCACCGATATTTGCCGTCTTTCCCCCGAGCGCGCTGCTCGTTTTCGAACGGAACCGAGCCAGAGAGACCTCTCTGCCGCTCTTCGCGGAGTCTCTGAACGTCTTCTGGATGGAACACGCGATCCCGGAAGTTATCGGCGCGCACTTCGTCTAGAGACAGCCCCGTGTACTCAAGTGCCACGCGATTTGCGTAAATGGCCTTGCCGTCGGGATTCAAAACCAAAATTGTTTGTGGAATAAGGTCAATGATTCGCCGCAGCTCTTGTTCGTCCGGAAGGAGTTCTGGCTCAGTGAGCTTTACGTCACCAGCACCGGCGGCGGTCGCCAGTTCCTGAGGTGTGGCACCACGGGCAGGTGCGGGATTCCGCTCACCATGCTTTTGCTGCACGTCAACTTGTCGATTGTCTGGCGGCATTTGCTGGCCTTCGTTGCATTGTAGTGAGATTTCTGTGGAAGGCCAAAACATTCGGATAAGGGGGGCGTCTTAAGGGGGGCCAAGGTCGGTGCTGAACAGGGTTCCGGAATGACGTTCACTTCTGATGCTAATAACGATAAGTCGACTGCGGCCACTTCTGGATAACGCGCTTGTATTGACCCAACCAATCAACTCGGGAATCGTCGGCAACCGTTCGGCGAAGTTGGCCCTGTTAGCCGATAGTGGTTGCGAGGCTATCACCCAGGTGATAAAAGGGGCATTCAAGGCAACGAACTATCATAGCTTCCACAAGCCGACTTCCCATTACTAATCGCGGTAAGCCGACATCCAGATCAGTTCGCGATGAAGCTCCTAGGAAGTGCGGTGAATTCATCGGCGCCGGGAGGGAGTTTTCCTTCCGTGATTCGCCCTACACTTTGTGCGAAGCCGTCATCCGAATGATTCGAGTCCATATCGATGCTCCCCCGCGCAGGGTCTTGCCACTCGATTAGATCTGGGCTCTGCCGCCGTCAACGAACAGTTCGATACCCGTGACGAAACTGGAGTCATCCGACGCCAGAAACAACGCCGCCTTAGCAACTTCCTCAGGTTCCCCCATGCGTCCCATTGGGACGGTCGACACAATCCGTGCAATCACGTCTGCAGATTGCCGACTCGCCAGTGGCGTATTGATCGGACCCGGACTAACAACGTTTGAGCGGATACGACGATCCTTCAGGTCTGTAGTCCAGGTTCGCACGAAGGAGCGGATGGCAGCCTTACTCGCGGCGTAGACGCCGAAGGCGGCAGTACCCTTAACACTCGCGACGGAGCCGTTGAGAATGATAGAGCCACCATCCTTCAGTAGTGGTAAGGCCTTTTGCACCGTGAACAGCGTTCCCCTCACATTGGTGGTGAATAGTTTGTCGAAATGCTCTTCGGTGACAGCCCCAAAGGGAACAAATTCGCCAACGCCGGCGTTGGCGAAAACAATATCGATTCGCCCCTTCACCTTGGAAACGGTCTCGTAGAGACGATCAAGGTCGGCCAGTTTGGCAACGTCTCCCTGAATGCCGGAAACGTTGCTGCCGATTGTCTTCACGGCCTCGTCGAGTTCTTTCTGGCGGCGGCCCGTGATGAAGACATAGGCACCCTCTTTTACGAAAAGTTTTCCAGTAGCCAACCCAATCCCTTCTGTCCCGCCAGTGATGACGGCGGTCTTGCCTTCGAGTTTTTTAGGCATTGGTTTTTTTCCTGTTCTTGCCGAGTTCTACTGGGTGTCGAGCCACTTCCGAATATTCGAGACGGTATCCTCGTAGAACGTCTTGTAAAGACCGTGCGATACGTAACCGATATGCGGCGTCGCCAGTACGTTGTCCAGCGTCCGGAAGGGGTGAGACGGAGGCAGCGGCTCAATGTCGAATACGTCGATCGCCGCGCCGGCGATTTGCTTGTTCTTCAACACGCTGATCAAGGCTTGCTCTTCGACAATCGGCCCCCGCGACGCATTGATCAACCGGGCCGTCGGCTTCATTCTCTCCAGCTCCGCGGCTCCTACCAGGCCGCGCGTACGGTTGCTCAACGCCAAATGGATCGTCAGAATATCGGCCCGCTCGAACAGCTGGTCCTTGGAAACCAGGATTGCGCCCGCTGCTTTGGCGGCCTCGGGCGTCATGTTCTGGCTCCAGGCAATCAAATTCATTCCGAAAGCGCTCCCAATCCGCGCAACCTGTGATCCAATCCGCCCAAGTCCCAGAACGCCGAGGGTCTTTCCACGGAGATCCGTACCCACTGTTTGTTGCCAGCTGCCGGATCGGACGGAGTTGCTCTCCGTCACGATATGTCGCGCGGAGGCTAAGATCAGCGCCCAGGTAAATTCGATCGTCGGGTCCGACCCATAGCCCGTGTGAACCACTACGATCCCATGCTCGCTCGCGGCGGCGACATCGATCGACGCGTTTCCAGATCCGGTCGAGGCAATGAGCTTGAGATTGGGAAGGCGCTCAATGACGTTGCGGGACAGCGGGGTCCGCTCGCGCATGACGCAAACGACATCAAAAGGCAGCAACCGCTCAATCAAGGCGTCCGGATCGGCAAGGTGGCCCTGAAATACGGCGATGTCCGTTCGATCGCGGAGCACCGACCAATCGGCGCTCTCAAGCGCCACATTTTGGTAATCGTCCAGAACAGCGATCTTGTACTTCTTCATTGGCATCCATCCCCCGGTGATTCATTCGAGTGTTCGTCAAGGTTTGACATTAGCCTTCGCGCCCCGTTCGATTGCCAAGAGCAAGTCGGCGGATGGGAATCTTTCCTTCATGGCATTAATCAGGCTATCCGGATCTTGGGCCTTTTTGAGTTCTTCTTCAAAAGCGAATAAATAGCTTTCCGTAAAATCTACGGCGGTACTCGCGTCAAGGGGAGCTCCAACTTTGCTATGTCCAGGAATAACAACCGAAGGTTTTAGTTCTCTGATTTTCTGTAATGAGTTCAACCATTTCCCTCTGGCCTTACTGTCTGTTTCTGCGGTGTAGACGTGCATGTCATTGAACAAGACATCGCCAGCAATGAGAATTCCCTGTCCAGGAATCCAAAGCATCGTGTTTTCATCGGTGTCGCCTTGGATGTTTTTAAGGACCTCTATTTTTGCGCCGTCAAATTCAATAAAGTCGCCGTCGAATTTTTCGATAGCAACAGCGTGAGAGGTTGCACCCGAGCCCAAGACCTTTTTCCACTTATCTATCTTCTCTTGATAGACCGTGCCGATTCGATCGACGACCACAGAGGTCGCGATGATTCTCACTCCCGGATATGCCTCCTTAAAGACCTCCAGGCCAAGAAAGTGATCGGCATGTGCGTGGGTAATGTAGATAGTGGACAGCGGCTTCTTAGTTTCTTTGATTTGCAGCAATACTTTTTCAGCACTGGTTTTTGTTAACTGCGCGTCGACCAACATCACTTCGCGGGCACCCTCGATAATCACGGAGTTAGCCCAAAACTGATCGTCGGGAGAGGTGAATACCTTGATTGAAAAACCTTGCTGACCAGCCGCAAATGCAGATGGCCACGAAATTAGAAATATGAGCCCAATCACCGCTGAACCAACAGCAAGGCGCTCCATAAATTTTCCTCTCTTGATCCATACGGGCAGTTACTTCGCAGCCCGATTCGGCGGCAAAGCAATTGCCAATGGCCGGGTCCAGCAATTCCGATGGTCCCAACTTGACCCGTCGGCTTGCCCCACAGCATTACTACTTTTGCGGTGAAGGCGCATTCTCGTCCCATCGATCGGTAAATACCACCGGCACCCAGCTATACCCACTCCCGTCCTTCCGCAAGCGGCCCAGGGCAGGAAACAATGACGTATGCGGCGACGCGATCAAAACATCCTCGCGCGCGAGCTTAGACAGCAATTGATCCCGCGTCGCCGCAGCCGCAGTCTGGTCGATGTCGAAAATCGCGGTGACCTCGGGATGCTGCAGTTGGACTCGCTGCGCATGGATGATGTCGCCCCAAAACAGAATTTTTTGTCCCTTTGACGAAAATTCATAGCCGGTATGTCCCGGGGTATGACCATGCAACGGGACGATTTGCATGCCGTCGACGATTGGCTCGGAGCCACTGAACGTGTGCCACTTACCGGCCTTGATGTACGGCGCTGCGATCGCTTGCGCACTCTGGAAGAACGGTTGCGCATCCTTCGGCGCCTTAGCAGCAATTTCCGGTGACAGCCAAAACTCGCTTTCGGCCTTCGCGACGTAAACATCGGCATTGGGAAAGACGCGCTTTCCGTCCTGAGTGGTCAGGCCGCCGACGTGATCGGAATGGAGGTGCGTGACCAAGACGATGTTGACTTCTTCCGGTGCGTAGCCTGCACTGCGGAGGCTGCCCGCCAAGCGCCCGAGTGCTGCCCCACCCCACCAGGTGCCGGCGCCCGCATCCACGAGGATTAGCTGCTTGCCCGTGTGGACTAGGAAGCCCATATCAACGACATCCAACATGTGCGGATCTTCCTGCAGTGCTGTGACAACGCCATCCATCGTCGCCTTCGTTCCGTTCAGCCAGTGCGGATCGAATACGCCGGTGCCATCGTATAGGGCCGTCACTTCGAGGTCCCCGACTTTCAGTCGGTAGAAGCCCGGCACCTGATCACGATGCTGGGGTGCGGCATCCAGAGCGGCGTTTGGACCGGCGGTGAAACCGGCCAGCGCTGCCAGGAGAACCGCGGCGAAGCGCGTCAAATTTCTCTTGAACACGTTTCTTGTCGTCTGTGCGGAGAGTTCCACTGCTTTGTCTATGCTTTTCATTGGTACATATCCCTCTTCTGAGTTTGAATTCGGCTCTGATGTTGCATTTGGGCTCTTGCAAGCGGATCATAAAACACGACGTTCAGCGCAGCGAGCTTCATTGCGGGGAGATGCGATTCTACTTCTCCGTTGAGACGGAACCATTCGCTGCTTGCTCAATGAGAGAAGCAACGCCGCGCGGCTGCGAGACGTAAACCGCATGGCTTCCCTTAACTTCGACAACTTTTGAACCGGCGCGTTTCGACATGGCCCGTTGAGCGTCGGGAGGAATCATTTTGTCCTCCGTAGAAACGAGGTACCAACTGGGCTTGGATTTCCACGCTGGCTCGCTCACCATTCCGCTGAGTGCCTGCACGCCCCATGGAACCTGAGAATCGGCCATGAAAGCGGCCAAACCAGGATTTACATCGGCCGCGAACGAGGCCGCAAACTTGGACCGGTCCAGAGAGAGGAACCCGTCCTGTGGCGGAAGGATTGGCGGTGCTGGCGCCCCCGGCGGAGGATTCTTGATCAGCGTTTCCACTGACTCGCCCCTGTCAGGCGCAAATGCGGCAACATAGACAAGCCCCACCACCTTGGGGTCGGTACCCGCTTCCGTAATCACGACGCCCCCATACGAATGGCCGACAAGGATGACTGGGCCATCCTGCGCCGCAATGACCCTCTTTGTTACGGCCACGTCGTTGGCGAGCGAGATAGTGGGATTCTGCACGATGGTAATGTTGTAGCCTTTCTTCTTCAATGTGTTGTAGACGCCTTCCCATCCCGAGCCGTCCACGAAACCGCCGTGGATCAGCACTATGTTCTTGACGCGTTTGGCGCTTGTCTGCGATGTCGCAGCCAGCGCCCCACCAAATACAAGCGCAATGATGGGCAGTAGCCCCAACGTGAAACGTCGAATGTTCAGTTTGTATGTCATCGCTTTGGTCCTTTTCAATTTGAGCTCCTGCAAGCGGGTCAGTCGAGCGACCCGCCTTCTTCCAGTCCGGTTGCATGATGCAACCACTGATAGGATGCCCGAATCTGGTATAATGGTGCAACCAGATTTTCTCGCGATTAACTACGAGGAGCTATGCGACACAAATCCTTTAAAGCCAACTTGTGCCCCGTGGCACGCTCGCTCGATACGGTCGGCGAATGGTGGTCTCTGCTTATCGTCCGTGATGCCCTCGGTGGCATACGGCGCTTCTCCGATTTTCAGAAGAGTTTGGGGTTGGCAAAGAACGTCCTGAGCACGCGCCTCAAGAAGTTGGTTGCGTGCGGAATCATGGAACAAGTGCCGGCTTCGGACGGCAGTGCTTACAGGGAATATGCCCTAACCCAAAAAGGCCGGGAGTTGTTCCCGGTCATCGTTGCTTTGCGCCAGTGGGGTGGAAGTCATCTCTTCTCCCGCGGCGAGAAACGTCTTCAGGTTCTGGACAAACGCACCGGAAAACCCTTTCGAGTGCAAGTACACAACGCGAAAGGGGAAATCCTTACGGCGAACGATCTGGAACTGCTTACTGTTACGAATTGAATGGATGTTTACGGCGTCCAACTTCCTCTTAACGCCCGAAAGATAGGCTGGGGTTTTGCAGCTTTCATTGCAGTAACTAGCTCCCGAGCAATTTCGTTTTTTATGTCAGACAGGGGTTTATCCCCTATGACGTTGCTGAGCCACGTCACGGCGCTTTCGTATCCCGCGACTGTGGCAGACCTCATTGCAGTCCGCCTCTTCTTGCCAAGGATGCTGCCCGCACGGATTTCCTGGAGCCACCAGTCAGCTTGTTCTCGGAAGGTGGTTAAAGGCCCCGTGACTTCGGTGAAGACCTCAACGGAGTCACCGCCAGTTGCTATGATATGCTCACGCAACTTACTTTCGGCTATAGATGCATTGTTCGATGATGGAGCATTCGGCCCATTGGTGCGAGACGAAATCCTCCAGCTATCCTTACTGCCGCAACCACCGCCAGCACTGGTATCGGTAGAAACTTCCACAGACCATCCCTGCCGTCTAATACGGGTGATGTTCAAAATTGAACATACGGTGTGTATTTCATTCCTTATGCTCTGTGGTTCTAATGAAAGTGGCCTGAAGCCTTGTCCTCTGGAGCCGGTGACTCAACCGAGTCTGACGAACCACGAGAATCGGAGGAGGTATCCGTGCCGGAAAACGACTCTTCAGAATCGGTTATCATGCGCATTGATTGTCCGCAATGTGGCCAAACGATGTTCGTCAGAGTTGGCTTGGGTCCAGAGACAGCCGGAAATCAAATTGAATGCATCAACTGCAAACATTCCATGGTTGCTCTCGTGCCGGGTCCAGTCATCGGCCGTCCGTGGAAGGCAGATAGCGCTCCTCCAGCCGCCAGCACTTCGCGGTAAGTTGAGAACTTATACTTTCTGAGGATGAAGCACGCCTTCGACTATGGAATTGTGAACTCGAAGGCCACCTCTGCCATAGTCAATAAAACCAAGTCGGCGGAACTTGTTCATAAATACATTGACCCGGCTGCGTGTCGTACCAATCATATCCGCCAAAGTTTCTTGAGCGAGAATGGGAGCTTTGATTTCGGCCGATCCACTGCCCGGTCGGGCAAGAAGTAAAAGTAGTCGGGCCAAGCGCTTCTCAGTGGAATTGCTGAGCTGGTCCACCAGATCAGCTTCAATTCTGGCATTCCTTCTGAGCAAATACGAAATGAAATAGTTTCTAAAGTCTGGTTCTTCGCGCAGCACACGTGACATCTCTGCCTTCTGAATCCCGAATACTGTGGTAGGTTCCATCGCCGTCGCCTGTGCCGCGTGTTCGGAGAAACTCTCGCCCAGACACGCTTCCCCCAACAAATCGCCGTCCGCCAAAATAGCGATCACACCCTCTTTACCGTCTTCGTCTATCGTTGATAGTTTTACCCGCCCCGAATTGATATAAAGTACGGTCGAGTAACGCTCACCTTGCGAATAGACGGTTTCTGCCTTCTCAAAGCTCGTGATACGTTTCGCCACGCGATGGCTATTGAAGAACGCCTGTGGATTGAATCCAGCCCTCCCATTTAGTCGCTCAATCATTGTCAGCCTCCGAGCAAAGCAATCTCAAATCTTGGATCATGGCGACTGCCCCTTGGTGGGGTTCAAGCGACGAGGTCGCAGCATCCCCTACTACGCGTGGAGAGTAGCGAGACTCCGTCCTGGGCGGAATCGGGGAATTACCTGATTTTTGGGATTAAAAAGGGTGACACAACCACGGCCCAATCTATCCCGTCCTGTCACGGCTAGGAGCCTCGACCTGATTTCGGTGGGAATGTGAACCCAGTTCCTGATTAACACTGCCAGCTCAACCGGTCCATGCAACACCATCCAATGCGTTGATTCGACAATGCTTCCCCGGGAGAAGCGATCTTTTTGGCTGTACTGGGTCAAAACCTAGCCAGGGTAGCGTTCCGGCTGATCTAACCTGGCGAGCGATTCTAGCTTTTGTTTTCAATGCAAGGTGGGTTCGAGCTTAGTGTTGCGTCGACCCATTGAGACCGCCACCGCAACCGGACATGCGCATACTGGGCCGGGAGACGTCCTGAAACGCGACTCCAAAGGTAAAGCGGATTGAAAACCCCATTCAGGGGTGTCGAGGTGCTTCCTAAACCTACGGTCTCTCGCAAGACACCGGGCGTAGAGCAACGAACTCAAGGGGTAAATCTCACACCCCTGGGGAGGGCCACTGCCGCGTTTTCTGCCCCACGGCCGCATGACTCCCCCGATGATGTTGGAAGCGCGTGATACTGATTCATTCACATCGGGCATCTGACTTCTAAACATTTAGATCGACTTCCTTCAGCTAAGGGGAGGTTAAATGCAAAGAGAGCGAGAAGGGCAGGTACTGCGCGACGCCTATTCAGATCTCAATCATAGGCGAGCACTAACCGTCCTGTAGTTCCAGGACTCCAAGGATTGTGGAAGGCCTTATGAAAGTGCCTGCTAGACGGGCCTCCGGCCTTGAATGACACGGATCAGAACGACGACCAGGGCCACAACGAGCAGGACGTGAATGAATCCTCCCAATGTGTAGGAAGTGACCAGTCCCAAGAGCCAGAGAACCAATAGGATGACCGCTAGCGTCCAAAGTAAGTCCATATTCTCCTCCTCAGTTCGATCCTTTTTGACCACCCTCCGGTGATGGCGGACCTGAGCCCGGAATCAATTAAAGATGGGCAGAGGTTACTTGGAAAAGGACCATCGGAACATCAGGTGATTGGTGTAGGGTTCGGGACAATTCGATGTAGCGATTCTGATTTCACTTGAGGACTTACTGCCACATTTAGGGATGAATAGCGTCTAGGGATGCATAGCGTCGCGTCTTGATTTATACAGGATCCATATCCTTGGTGGGCGGCTCCGCACTAGCGACTCGTCGGGTTGTCTTGGTTTTTCTTGGCGGCGGGGCTCAATGCAACATTTTCAATCAGGGACATTTCAAATAAGAAAGTGACAGTGTCTTCGCGAGGGGGGAGCCGGGCGACATTCGCAGTACGCCAGGCCCCTTCGCCTCGCGATTCTGATTTGTGTTACTGCTGACACTCTAAAATCAGCGCTGTCCAGCACCACGCTTCTTCTCGTTGGAGGTCGAGTGATCACGCTCTCCCTGATTTCCTTGCCGTGTTTCCTGTGTTGAATCTTCGCTACGGAAGGTCCGCGCGAATTCATCCACTTGTTTCTCTGCTTCCTGCTTTACGATCCCGTAGCGTTCCTGGATCTTTCCGATCAGCTGATCTCGCCGTCCGCGAATCACTTCGAGATCATCGTCTGTCAGCTTTCCCCACTTTTCCTTTACTTTGCCCGAATGCTGCCTCCATTTTCCTTCCAACTGATCCCAGTTCATCGGATCCTCCTAGATATTTAGTTTCGCTTTGACGCGTGGCGGTTCGAGCATGTGCCCGCTGGGAGGAACGCCGAATGCCGCAGGACAAGGGAAACATGCGCGCATAAGTGCGTATATAGAGAGAAACCCTGAGCGACGGCCGGAGAGAAATGTATCCGCGTGGGCTCCATGATCGCTACAGCTTTCTCCCGAAGCTCATAAGGTCTCCCCGGTATGGAGGCTGTTTCGTCGTTGCCTTACAACGGGACTGAATCGTGGCTGGTCCAGAGGACAGGGCCGCGGAAATAGACACGATTCTGGGGCCTGGAAAAGTTGAAATGAAAATACAAGGAGGTTGCGATGTTACGTTGGGCATTGGGATTCTTTATCGTGGCTCTTGTAGCGGCACTGCTCGGATTTTCAGGAATTGCAGTGGCTGCGGCAGGCATCGCCAAGATTATCTTCTTTGTCTTCTTGGTTCTTTTTCTAATTTCGCTGGTGAGCCATCTCTTGCGTCGAACCTGAGATGGCCGCATGCACGCCCTCTCAGTTCAATCGGTTACGAACGGTTGAAATGAGTTTTTGAACTCGGAACGCTGGAGGCACGATGAACGGGAAAACAATCCTGGGAATAACACTGGCCGTCCTCGGCCTGTTTGCATTGGCATATCAGGGTTTAACCTACACAACACAAAAGAAAGTTGTAGACATCGGTCCAATCCAAGCGACGAAGGAAGAACATGACACCATTCCTCTTCCTCCGATTCTTGGGGCATTGGCGTTGGTTGGCGGGATCGTTGTTGTCATCTCCGGCCGGCGCGGAAACTAGGGTCCGGTTGTACAAATCTTCAAAATAAGTGATGGAGGAAATGTTTATGAATCGTTTGGCGATTATTTTTGCGGGCGCTCATGCTGGCACCCATGTCATTCGGACGGCCGACGGACGAAAATGCAAAAGATGAAAACAATCGATTGCAGAACGCCGGCACGGTCATCCAGGAGATTTTGGACATTCCGGACGACATTCCTCAGGATCTGCTCGACAAGGCTCGGTGCGTGATTGTCATGCCGTCCGTGCTAAAAGCCGCTTTCGTAGTTGGAGGAAGCTACGGACGCGGAACCATGGTTTGCCGGACGGGTAAGAATTTTTCCGGTCCTTGGGGAGCACCTGCGATGTACGCCCTCGAGGGCGGCAGCGTGGGACTCCAGATTGGCGGAGAAGCTACGGACCTGGTGATCCTGGTGATGAATGACCGCGGCGCGAGCAGCCTGCTGCATACCAAGGTCAAGCTGGGCGCGGATGCATCCATAGCCGCTGGACCGAAGGGGCGCACTGCATCGGCGGATACAGACGCGTATATGCGTGCCGAAATGCTTAGTTATTCACGAGCGCGCGGCGTTTTCGCCGGCATCTCACTGGAAGGCACCACACTGCGGCCAGACGAGGACGCGAATCACCGCCTGTATGGCAAAGACGCCTCAGCCGCCACTATCATCACGGAGCCAAAGATTGACGCTCCTCCTTCGGGAAAGATGCTTGTTGGCCGTTTGCAAAAAGCATCTCCTCAGTTGAAGCCGTAATACAGGCAACTTGCGCGGATAGGGCGAGGCGAAGATTGCCTCGCCCTATTTTTGTGCGCATGACTCACTTGCGACCGCAGGTAGACAGGGACGCTCGACCGTGCCTTGAAGCATGGATTACTTTAAGGATTCAATATATCTACGCGGTATTCAGTAAATTGAACAGCGAAGAATAGTAATCGTTCGAAGAAAGGCAACGAGAATCCTAATGGCGAAATGTCGCATAGTTCGCAGACACGCCACCAACCGATCCGATTTACTCGGGAATGGGATGAAAATGTAACATGTGGGCCCGCGCTGAGGTCTGGCCCACCAATTGCCCTAATAGTGCAATATACAGGAAAAACAGTATAGGTTTTGGCGACAAGAAGGACTATTCATAGATTGTGGCTTATGGAAGGATCTTATCGGCGTTCTTGAGCCCGCAGAATCCGGTAGTTGGTTTGCACGGCGAGAGGTAACATCGAGAGTCCGCTTTAAGAATGGAGACCAGGCCCGTGCGAATTCTTGTTGCAGATGATCACGACATCATCCGTCGAGGCCTGAAACAGCTTCTCACTTCGCGGCCGGGCTGGGAAGTTTGCGGCGAGGCTAAGACCGGGCGAGAAGTAGTTGCTCTTGCTGAGCAGCTCAAGCCCGAAATTGTGGTCTTGGACATCAGCATGCCAGAGTTGAATGGACTGGAAGCAGCTCGTAGAATTCATAAGCTATTTCCGAAAACGGGAATTCTAATTCTGACCTTACATTTCTCGGATCAACTTCTGCGGGACATTGTCGAGGCCGGTGCCCGGGCCTATATCATGAAATCCGATGCCGATCGGGATTTGGTCAGCGCGGTGGAGGCTCTGGCGAATCATCGAACATTTTTCACGGCGCGCGCAGCAGAGATGCTCCTGAATGGCTTCTCCATGCAGAACTCGGTACCCGATCCGGGAGCTCATTTGCGGGATAGGCTTACTTCCCGCGAGCGCGAAATCGTACAGCTTCTAGCGGAAGGTAAGAGTAGCAAGGAAGTAGCAGTGGCTCTCGGAATAAGCGTCAAAACGGCCGAAACTCATCGGGCAAATATCATGAGAAAACTCGAGGTCCACTCCGTTAGCGAGGTTGTCCGCTATGCTGTAAAGAACCAAATCATCGAGGCGTGACGCTCCCCGCGGTCACGCACGGCGAGTTCTTGTTTGGACGAGTAACACATTGGAATGCGATGCCACTTCAAATGACTTGCGGCTCTTTGCCAGACCGGGACCCTGACTTCCATCGGAGACCTGAGGAAGCAGAGGCCCATGCCTAGAGTACTTATCGTAGATGACCACGCTTTTATCCGCCGCGGCGTTCAAACAATATTGAATCCATTCCCCGAGTGGGAGTTTTGTGGAGAAGCGGATAACGGAAACGATGCCATCCGCCTGGCTCACGAACTGAGACCGGAAGTCATCATAATGGATGTCTCCATGCCCGGGTTGAACGGTATCGAGGCGACTCGCCTGATTTGTAAGTCTCTACCTGAAGCGAAGATAGTTTTGCTTACTTTGCACGAATCGGCGGATTTGGTGCGGAGGGGTTTTCGCGCAGGTGCCAGGGGTTTTCTTCTGAAGACAGATGCGGAGCAAGAACTGGTGAGGGCTCTCACGGTGGTGATCGGCGAGGGTATCTATATCAGCCCAAAGATTGATACCGAAGTGGTGAAAAGCGTAGTCAGTGAAATGACTGGAACCCACTGATCTCCTGCCCGGCATGCGACTTCATTCCTTTACCTTTTTGTTCCCGTGACCGGATTTTGATGCCTTCTTTTTTGCGCTCCGGCATTCGGCTGTCATTGCCGCTACTGTAAACACCCGATGTCACTGGAATTTTGCATCATTCATCCTCTCCTCGTAGATAGAGGAGGATTGGCTCGCAGGAGATTGATTAAGTTCGATGTCATCGTGACTGCCCGGACCTGAATCAGAGGGGGAAAAGAGTAGTCACTCCAATCCAATAGAAAAGCCCACGAAGGGAGACTCTAAGAAATAGGCTAGATCCCTGATTTCGATGCGTTTGGCTATTCCTCTTTTGACAAGTCTAACTCTGCTTCTGGTATCGGTATAGTGGCGGTGACGGTGGTTCCTCCCCGACCGGAGGATAGCTCGAGGCTGCCTCCCAGTTGGCGCACACGTTCATTCATACTACGCAGTCCCACACCAAGTGTGCCCATCCAGTCTTGAGCCCGGTCTTCCCAATTCTTTGACTGCGCGCGGCCCCCTTCGTCAATGATCTGGAGGACTATGCAGCGGTTCTCAGTCAGAAGCCGGACGGTTGCGCTTGGGCTGCCAGAGTGCCGGTGCACGTTCGTTAAGCTCTCTTGAAGAACGCGAAATAGGGCCAGCTCCAGGTCGCCAGGAATGCGGTCAAATTCGGGAGAAACCTCAAACGTTGTTTTTATTCCACTCCGCTTTGTAAATCCTTCCAGATACCATGGGATTGCTGATTTCAAGCCCAACTCTTCCAGCATAGGGGGATACAGCAGGTAAGAAATGATGCGAACTTCCTTGATCGCCTCTTCAACCAGCTGGGAGCATTCGGTCAGTTGACTATCATCATCTCGCTGGCCCCGTTCGCGCGAGGACTTGAGGGAATCCACTTTCATCTTCAAACCAACGAGGTATTGGCCAACGCTGTCGTGAAGGTCTCTGCCGATGCGCCGGCGTTCATCGTCCTGGGTTTGCAGGAGACGGAGAGAAAGTTGCCGGAGCGACTTTTCCGAATCGCGCACCTTCCTTTCGGCCGTCGTCCTCTCGACTATCTCTTTTCGTAACGCCTCATTCGCTTTTACTTTCTCGGTAAAATCTCGCGTAACTTTTCCGAATCCAATCAATCTTCCAGTGTCGTTTCTTATGGCTGTAATGATCACGTTGGCCCAGAAACGGGAACCGTCTTTGCGTAGACGCCATCCCTCGTCTTCCAACCGCCCTTCCTTAACGGCGATCTCGAGTTCCCGCTGCGGTTTACCTGCTCGGATGTCTTCCTCGGGATAAAAGATGGAAAAGTGCTTACCTATGATCTCGGAGACTGCATATCCTTTGATGCGTTCTGCTCCCGTATTCCAACTGCTGATGTGACCCTGCACATCCAACATGAAAATTGCATAGTCCTGAACGGCATCTACAAGAAGCCGGAATCGCTCCTCACTACGGCGCAGGGCAATCTTGGCTTCGCCACTTGTAAAGGAAGCGTCGCCTTCGTCAAGCACTATCGCGGAATGTTCCGCGCATACTCTCATAAGCGGCTGAGAGTTCCTTTCGCCATTAAAGTGAGCCACCGGATAGGCACATCGCAGGGAGAAAGCAAGCTTCGTCGTCAATTCGCTCCAGAGCTGTTCGAGCCGTATGGCGGCCTCGACCTTACCCTCCGCCCACAATAGAGAAACCATCTCTCCAAATGCGGCAATTTCGGGACGCGCGGCTTTCGCGCGGGCCTTGGAACTAACGATTGCCCCACCGACTATCGCTTCGAAGCGGCCGCTGTCGGGCATCCCTTCCACCATGATCTTCGATAGAAGTTCAGCAGCGTCGAGCTCAAGGTACCTTCCCTCATTGGTGGCCTTGGGGATATCCAAGCCGCGAGCCGTAAGCCGGTGCTGAAGTCCCTCGCGATGAATCTTCGTTGCAATGACGAGCGCAGCATTGCCGGCGCCCAAAGCACCACCGATAAAGCTAGACAATGCCTCAAGCAGAGAATCGCTCTCTTGATAGAAGTAGGCAACATGGTCGCCCTGAGAGGGACTGCCCGGCTGCCACTGAAGCATCAGATACCTGGGGTCGGGACTCAAAGCACTAGTAGTCATTTCGAATCTCCTGCCTGACACGTAGCGGCCGCCCACTCCCATGTTTGGATAACGAGCTTGTGGCCACGTCATCGTGCTTGATGAAACTGCCATACCCGATTTCTGATTGAACGTAACACACTCGTTAGTTCAGTTCACCCGTAAAGCTCGGATGATCCTCAAAATTCCAGCGACTATTCAATTACAAGCGGCGTGACGAGGCGGATCGCGTATGATGCTTTTTATGCAAGTACATATCCTGATCCGCGCGGGCCATGAGCTCTCCAAGCGAGTCGGTAGTTTCCGAATCGAACCTTGCTATGCCCATGCTAAGTGACAACTTATAACGCGTCTCCTCCCCATTCGCCTTTTCGAGACTCCTATCCATCCGAGCCGCGATCCCTTCTCGGTTTGAGATAGAGGCTTCCGAGGCCAGCACGGCAAACTCGTCTCCACCGAGACGCGCTAGAATATCCGAATCACGAAAGGTCTTTTCCAGCGCATCCGCAGCCCTGATTATTGCCAGATCCCCCTCCCGGTGTCCGAGCGCGTCATTAATCCCCTTCAGATTGTCCAAATCGAAAAAGAGTAGTAAGACGTCTTGAGAGTGGCGGTGAGCCAGCTTCAGTTGGTGCATCGCCGAAGCCAGAAAACCGCGCCGATTGTAAAGACCTGTAAGTTCATCGGTGACTGCCAGTGACCGGATTTCCCGATCCAGCAGCGACTGCGTTATAGCGCACGATGCTGCTCTCTGCAAAACGTTGTCAAAGCTTCGCGAGTTCGGAGCGCCTGACTTTAGCCAGTTGGAGATCTCTTCTAACGCAGACAGAATTTGGTCGAGTTCAGTGTCCTCGGAACGCAACGCGGAAGAAAGTAGAGACTCCAAAGTTTCTTTATGAACAACCTTTCCGCGCTATATGGAAAGTACTCTGGAATTAGACCTGGGATTGCCCATAGAGAGTCTCCTCCGGCCTCCTTTGTCCCCAGTCCAGTTGTCGGAACCTCGGAGCGACATCGGCGCCTCTCGCGCGCGGGCCGAAAAACTCGGCTCCCGTGTACCACTCTAGGATTCCAACCATCATCAAGCTATAGGGTAAATGCTGTACAAGGGGGAAGGGTATAACCCGTGCATTTTGAGGCTAACCTTAGAACAGAGCGCCCAACTGGGTTTTCAACCCTATACAACTTCGCCGTCTCAAACCAACGGGGAAAGGACCCAACGAGCCCTCAGCGAACTCCAATTGGACCTCCCTTGTAAATATTACAATCGAAAATCGTGAATCGCCCTCTTTGTGCGTACTAACCCACAATCCACAATGTAGCTTCCTGACTCTAAAGAGCTAAAATTCATGACTTGTCTCTGATGGCGAATAAAGTGCTAGAACGCCAAGGACGTTACACGCGCATGCTCGGGAGGGCTTTATGGAAACAGTAAGCAGTAGTTTTGCCCATGTCCTTTTATTCGCCTGCCCGAAATGCGGAATTCCTTTGGCTTCTGCATGCGCAAGCACGGAAAGGAATTTGGAGACCGCGGATGCGCACTGGTTCGATCCACATTGCCCTTGTGGATGGACGGGATCAGTGACCGGCCTTCAGGCCACGAAGCACTGGGTCGAAGAATGGAGAATTCCACTCAACCTGGGGCCCGACGCGGAGGGGTCGTGCGATAGCGATCCACCCAACTAAGGCTTGAACCACAATCTGAATTCGCCGGGCAATTCGATTTCCGGGCTTAACATCACGGTGCGGGCTTGGGAGTGCGAACAAAACCCATCCGGTCGGCAAGTTCGATTGCGCTTAACAATCTTCATGATGCTGTGGGCATCGTCCCGCATCTCAGCTGCCCTCACAGCGCGATTTCGTCAGGCTGCCATTGGACTACTTCGATTTCTCTGGCGGGACCTTGGCACCCTTCTTTCGCGCTTCAGAAAGCCCGATTGCGATTGCTTGCTTTCTACTCTTTACGACTCCTCCTTTGCCGCCTTTTCCTGAACGCAGGGTTCCGCGCTTTTTCCGACGCATGGCAGCCCGAACGGACTTACTTGCCGCTTTTCCATATCTGGCCATTTTTCCCTCCTATAGAATTGTTCCAGTGGCGTTGAGTTCCCAGACAAACAGATCCTGGGTCGAAGCACAGAAGAATCTCTTTCGCCACGAGCCGGGCCAAGCCGGAGCGTAAAGATAGCGCAACCGTCGTGGGGGTTCGATCCGAGACTTGCTGTACATCACTCAATAACTCCCTGTAGGGCCGCACGATCTGCAATTTCTACGTTCGTTGACCGATGTCGGTGAGAGTTACACGGGAGATTACATCCCTTGAGGAACTTGCCCAGGTTCCCTTTTTGCGTGAAGGTTGGGTGCGACAATGCGGACTCGGTCACTGAATTGTTCAGAATACGGCCGAAAGGCCTATAGCAATTCATTTTATACGCGGAGGTGAATGCTTCCAGTCCCCGCAGCTCCAGACGAGATACACGCTTCTTTCCAATTTCCTACCCGTTTCCCCGTATGGCCTCCCGAAGCTAGAAGTTGTTTATTGTAACTGTGACGAATTCCCGCAGCTGATTTTCGAAATTTTGGAAGAAGTGACGAAATTGGCTTTGCCAGGAGATCCCAATGGAAATGAATCGCTTGAAGCATCTCTACATCGAGGAATTAAAGGATTTGTACAGCGCGGAAACTCAGATGGTGAAAGCGCTTCCTAAGATGGCTAACGCAGCATCTTCCGAGGAGTTGCGCGCGAGATTTGAAGAACACTTAGGCCAAACGAAGGAGCATGTTGTGCGTCTTGAAAAGATTCTCAAAGCTCTGGGAGAGAGTCCGAAAGGTAAGAAATGCAAGGGCATGGAGGGTCTCATCAAAGAAGGCAGCGAAATGATCGAGGAAGATCCCGCACCCGAAGAATTAGACGCCGGCCTTATCTCAGCCGCACAGCGAGTGGAACATTATGAAATTGCTGGCTACGGCTGTGTCAGCACGTACGCCAAGCTTCTCGGGGAAGACCAAGCAGTCTCGCTATTGAGGCTGACTCTCGAGGAGGAAAAGGAGACAGACGATAAGCTGACGCAACTGGCAGACAGCATCAATCTGGAAGCCGTCGAATCCGAGGAATCGGAAGAAGGCGGCAACCGGTCGAGGAAAGCCAAGACAGCTCGCGCCTAGCCAGCTCTTGGGGAGTAGCACAGCTACCAAATTTCAAAAGGAGGAGCAAATATATGAAGGTACGTTGGTTTGAATTGCCGCGATTGCTGTTGCCTCTGGGTTCGTTGATGTTTAGCGCATCCCTGATGGCGACACCAATCCCGGGGTACCAAGACCCGCAACAGACACCGCCGGACAACACCAAACAAAACAAGGATCAGACAAACCCTACCGCGGATCAACAGAAGATGAATCCCGCGGACCGCGCCATTACGCAGAAGATTCGGAAAGCCATCCACGAGGACACCACTCTCTCCACCTATGCGCACAACGTCAAAATCATCACGCAAGACGGCAAGGTTACTCTTCGCGGGCCAGTGCGGTCCGAAGATGAGAAGAGCAACATCGAGGCCAAGGCGGTGGTCGTGGCCGGACAAGGTAACGTAACCAATCAACTCGAGATCGCGCCCCCGAAGTAATTGAGCAACGAATGCATCTAGATGGAATTCAAAGGAGAAATACAAATGTCAGCTAAAAAAACAGGAGTATTCGGGATTTACTCAACGCGCGTTGCGGTCGAAAATGCTACGGATTCTCTCATCCGAGCGGGCTTTCCTGCGGCGGATATCTCCGTACTATTGCCGGAGAGTCTTGGCGGTCCCAAGGACATGGGGACCGAAAAGGCAACGAAGGCCCCCGAAGGTGCTGCGGCGGGAGTGACCACCGGAGCGGCGATTGGTGGCACGCTCGGCGTGCTGGCAGGCGTTGGACTGTTGGCGATCCCTGGCCTGGGACCTTTCATCGCGGCCGGTCCGATTATGGCAGGACTGGCGGGGTTGGGCGTTGGAGGAGCAGTCGGCGGGGTCACCGGCGCTTTGATCGGCATGGGAATTCCTGAATTCGAAGCGAAGCGGTACGAGGGCCGCCTGCAAAAGGGCGGAATTCTCCTCTCCGTGCATTGCGATACGTCCGAGGAAATCAATCGTGCCAAAGCAGAGTTAAAGGCCACTGGCGCGGAGGATGTTTCTTCCACGGGAGAATCCTCCGTTGATGCCAAACAAACCGATCGTGACGCGGCCGCAAAGGCTGCTCGCAGGTCCTATTAATCCAAAAGGAGGAAGCCGCAGGGCGGCTTCCTCCTTTTCTTTCTAGTAGCAAATTCAGAACCATGCAGCTTCGTTGCCCGGAAAGGAGACTTGCGATGACCAGGAATCATCGCCCAGCAACGATTCCGACTTTTGTTGTAGGGGCAGGTAAGGCAATTGACGCAGCTTGTCCGTGATCTGTACATTGCGGAAATTCACAATGTTTCTGGTAATGGGAAAACAAACAAATCCTACGCCCGGATGTCCTATACCCGCCGATACGCACATATATTAAGGATAGACGAGTCCGTAGCATATAAGGACTCGAAGGTGGTGAATAGGTTGCCCAACCCATTGGCCATCGGCTCGAAGATTTAATGCCAAATCGCTGGTGTTCCCTTAGGTCTAATTGGACGATTATGTACTGAGCTCACGTTCGGCCTGGAGCCAGTCCTCCACCGCATAGCCAGGTTGTGCTCCGCGCTGCAGATAAATCTCGTACGCGCGATTTCTTATTCCTTGCTCACGCGTTGACGCGAGGCTTGACGCGAGACCGAACTGCTTCATAATGGCAAGCTCGTCCCGCATGTAGGCGTCTTCGAGGACTTTGCCGTCATGAATGGTGTAGATGTGGATCGCCATCCACTCGATGCGATTGCCCGTGCCGGGACGTCCGAGGAACTCCCCGCGATGCGTACCACCGAAGCGATCGGTGAGTACGACCTTGTTGCCTTCCGCGACAACGTCGAGCACCTCGCCTCGCGCGTCGGGAATCGCTTGAAGGAACATCTCGTAGAGCTTTCGCCGAGCACCGGGTCCGACCTCGGGTTTGTCCGGCGCGAAGGCTGAGATTCCGCGCCCGCGGAACTCGGGATGAAGCACATCTTCAAGCAGGTCAAGTCGGCGGCCGTTGAAAGCCTCGATCAGTCGTAGCGCGATGGCCTTGTTCGTTTCGAGGCCTGTTTTTGCTTTCGATGCCATGGTCGTCTCCTTTGAAAAATGGACTTCATAGAATTCCTTGATCTCACGGGCTCAGGACGACCAATTAGAAACGCTGTGGTCTAGTCGGGCCTGCCCGCCGATCACCAAACCTTCATTCCGCCATCGACGACGGTATCGACTCCGGTGACGTACGAACTGTCATCGGAAGCCAGGAACAAAGCGACGTTCGCCACTTCCTCGGGCCGGCCGAGACGTCCTAGCAGCGTCTTGCCGAGCATCGCGCTCGCCCATTCGGGGTCCTTCAGCTGTTCTCGCGTCTGATTGGTTTCAATCAAGCCAGGGGAGATGGAATTCGCGCGAATGCCGTGTTCTCGCCCCTCCATCGCGAGCTGTCGCGTCATCCCGATGATCCCTGCCTTGGCCGTCGTATGCGCCAGTGAGCCCAGCGTCTTGAAGCTCATGAGGCCGTTCAGCGACGCCGTGTTCACGACGACGCCGTGGCTGGCCTTCAGATACGGCCACGCCGCACGGGTGAGGAAAAACCAGGTCTATTTCTTCCCGCAGATCACGGTTCCATTCCTCGTTGGTGATGTCTTCGAGCCAGTTGAAGTACACTCCACTGCGTCTGACCTGAGCATCGAAGCGCGGCTGATGGATTGCTTGTTGGCAACTTTCGCCCTCTACAGAATCACGGATGCTTCCTCAAAATTGAGCCGAGGATTGCGTGGGTGGAGCTTGCTTGGGTCTCCATAACCCAGGTTGCAGAGAAGATTCACCTTCCACTTGCCGTCCGGAAAGAATGCCGCATTCAGTTTGTCCCCGTCGAAACCGGACATCGGTCCGCAATCTAATCCCAAAGCACGCGCGGCCAGGATGAAATAAGCAGCCTGCAACGAACTGTTGCGGAAGGCGGTCTCGTTAATAAGGGTGTGGTTGCCGACAAAATAGGAGCGCATATCAAACTGCGGAAAGAGCCTGGGAAGCCTCTCGTGGAATTCGGTGTCCCACGCGATGATAACTGTTACAGCGGCCGACATGGTTTTGTCGACATTGCCGGGCAACAGAACTGGCTTAAGGCGTGCTTTGGCGCCAGGGGTGGTTAGAAAAATAAATCTCGCAGGCGAGCCGTTGGCACTGGTCGGCCCAAGACGCGCCAATTCGTAAGCCTTGCGCAAGAGCTCTATCGGCACGGGTTCGGGAAGCCACGTGGAGTGTGTTCGCGCTTCGCGAAATAGCTGGTCGAGGGCCTCCTGCGGGATCGACGTTTTGATGGCAGCAAGACTCGGTAGTTCAGATTGATTGTGCATATTGGTTCTCGCCTTTCAGCGGGAGCGCCGGGCATCGAGGCTGAACGGTCCTGCGCCGAACTGCGAAATCAGCAAAGCGCCGCCGAGCATGGAGACGTTCTTCATGAACAGAATCATTTGGATCTGCGCCATCATGGGATCGGTTACCGTCCAGAACTTATGCATCATCAAGCTGACGGGGACCAGGAAAAGCACAATTAGCCATGCGCCCAGTTTTGCACGGTAGCCCAGCAAAATGCTGAGACCGCCGGCAATGGCCACCACACCTGAAAGCGGAACAGCGATCGAAGCCAAGGGCACGCCTTGCGAAGCGGCATAGCCGATGGTTTGCTTGTTAAAATGGTTGGCTCCAGCCATCAGGAAAATCAGCGCGAAGAAAAAGCGTCCCAAAACGACCACCGCTCCCTGCCAGAAGCTTATTGCCTCAACATCATTGGAAATTGCGATCGAATTCGTTGCCATATACTTCCTCCTTTTGCTTGTTGAATCTGCCTACGTGCAACCGCGCAAACTAGTGTGTCTGCACCAGCCAAAATCGATTTCCTTGCGTTTTCAATCAGCGTGTTGCTGACTGGGCGTCCTTTGGAGCCGGGAAATTCACTCGGGCCCACGCCGAAAACTTGGTGGGCTGCCGGCCTGCTATTTCGTTGGCGAGCGCGATTTGGTCGCGCGAATCGGAACCTAAGTACGTGTGCGTCTGAAAGTAAGCGAACATTTCCGCTATCTCGGCTGCTCCAGGAAAGAAACCCGCGAAGGCTTCTTTCGGCACCTGATGGAAAGAGAAGTTGTGACCCTGTCGATTCAGCGTATCGATGATTTCATTGAAGCTCATGAAATCGCCGACTAGGGGCAGATACTCGCCATGGCCTGCCTGATCGGGGTGAGCGAACGCTCCAGCGACCACGTCACCAAGTTCCGAAATGTCGCCCATGTGGATGCTCCGCACAGTGGGATCAATCGGGAGAGCCCAGCCCGCGGATCCGTTAGGCTGTTTTTGCGGACCAAGAACGCCGGTAAGGTTCTGATAGTAGAAAGGCGCGACGACGAACGTATGATTCGCAAACCCGGCTTCTTTCACTATCCGGTCGACTTTGGCCTTGCCGGTGAAATGGGGAACGTCGAATTTGCCTTTGCTGATCGCTTCGACATTCGGCAGCGTGGACCAGACAATGTGTTTGACACCGGCATCCTTGGCGGCGCGTACCGCGGCGGTTGCCTGCTCGACCTCATCGGTACCTTTTTCCCACAAATTAGTGACTAGAAATACGCCGTGCGCCTCTTTAAACGCAGCCGCAAGGGTTTCGGGGCGGTTTAAATCTGCTTGGACGACTTCGTCGCCGAGTTCGCTATGTTTGGCCGGATTCCGAGTCAGGGCGCGTACTTTGAATTGCTTGTCGGCTTGCAGGGCGCGTACTACGGCGCCTCCTTGTTGCCCCGTTGCGCCGACTACTGCGATCACTTTCTTATTTGTGCGTTCCATATGCGGTGTGCCTCTCTTTCATTGTGTATCGATGCAAAGTCTATTGACATAGATACATTCTACTAGACACCGGTTATATAAAAGAGCAAAATAGTTTCGTCATGGACAAGAACTCGCGAGACCCGGTCCACTGTTGGCTGGTATGGGGGAAGGCCTTTCATGCGGCCGCGAAATATCTTTATGCGGGACTTGAGGAGACGGGAATCGACGATACCGACTTCCGGATACTGGAAGTGCTCCTCAACAAAGGGCCTTTGCCGGTGAATACGATCGGACCAAAGGTCCACCTTACGCCCGGCTCGATCAGTACGGCCGTTGACCGCCTCGTCGAAAGAGGCCTGGTGAGCCGGGTCGAGAGTCCTGAGGATCGCCGCGTCCGCATCGTGTCGCTCACGGCAAAAGGCAAAGAACTGATCGCGCCGATTTTCCGCAAACACGCAGCCGAAATCAGGAAAGTCTTTGCCCATGCGAGCTCGAAAGAGTTGCAAGCTTTTGAAACGACATTGAAGAAGATTGGGAAACGCGCCGAAAGCCTCGGGAGCGGAATCAAACCAAAGTCTTGAAGCCAACTTTCGGATAACGGCGTAGTATGCCGATCAATCTAATGAATGTCGTCTTGGAGAAATGACGTAAATGTAGATTGGTATCGGCAGTTTCGCGGCCCCGTGCAGTTTCCACGCCAAGTCCCGCCGAAACGCCCGTGACGAGGATCCGTTTATCGCGCAGATTCACGCCGGACAAAACCTCTTCTGTTGCTGATGTTGCCTTGAATACCAACTTGATTTGCGCATTTTTGTCTGGGGAACAATTGGGGAACAGTTGTAGACCGTCCTCCCATTGCCATACGAACTGCGTGACCACGTCGCAACGGTCTATGAAACCGTTGTACCAAAGGGTGGGAGATTACTTCCGGATTGCGCGTGACTCGGGATCAATCGGAGGTCAATAGTGACGTGACCGATTCACGGCTACTTCCCATAACGGGACTTCTGGGGAGTAAGACGTTAAGAGGAGTGCACAGCGTTTAACCACAGATGGGCCGGAACGTAAATCAGCGACAGTGGTGAACGGTGAAGCTGATCGTAGTTGTTTGTGTCAAACTCCTGGAAGTGCCAGCAGTGTGGACCGAGAATGTTCCTGCGGATGCGGCGCTGGTGGCGGACAGGGTCAGTGGTTCGTACAGGGTTAGTTTGCTCGTCATGTCTTTGGTCTTCTTCTTTGTTTTTGGGCTCAAAACTTATACCCAGCCCACAAAGCCCAGTAATTCAGATTGCGACCAGGCTGCGTCTGCTTGAGGAATTTGCCGGCATAAAAAATTCCGTAGTCAGCCTGAAACCACAGGTGACGATTTGCTTGCCAGCGAATCTCCGCGCCGGGCCTGTGCCCGACGAATCTTGCTCGACTCCCATCCGCGGCTCTGATCAAGAATCCAGGCACAGCGTACACCCCATCATCGAGGCTCTTCCGCCACTGAACAATCCAGTCGAACGATACGGTCACACCATGTGGAAATGCTGTTTCGACATGCGGATGAACGTCAATGAAGTTAATCGGACCGGGACCCGTTGTGGCCAGAACTCCAAAATAGTTGCCCTTCGGAAAAAGGGGATTGAAGGTGCCCAGAGTTTTCGAATTTGGATGATCTCCGCTTGAGATGTCCGCCTTTAGGCTGAACCGAGGTTTCAGCCGAACTGTCGGGAATCGATAGCCCGTTTCGGACGCAACGGTCCATGCCTCGATGTTCCCTGAACCGAACGTACCGAATTGCCAGAGGCCTTCGTAGTCAAAATCCCATCCAGGCCGTTCCGTTGCGACGGGGCGCGAAATCCTCGCACCCAACGTATGGCGCACTTCCTGGGCCTTGCCTCGCTCGAAAGTCGCTTGCTTCCGATCCAGACCCAAGTAGTACATCTCTAAAGAGACTTTGCGCGGCAAGGGCCGAGTGGCGTACACACCCCAAAAGCCAACGGCATGGTTCGGTGCGTTGTCAAAGAACCCGGGATTGTCGAAGTCAGGGCGCACAGCGAATCCGTCGATGTTCCAGACGTCGATCTTGCTTTTGACCATGAAGCCGTCGAAGCTCAGTCGGACATTCGGACCTTCCCGCACATCAATCAATCGCCCGGAGCCGTATTCGAGTTCCTGTCTGCCAACGCGGAGTGCGACGGAGTTGGCACCTGCGGAGGTGCCAATTTCGAGAAATCCGACTTGAAAATCGAGTTTCTTTTCGTCGATCGGACGGGGACCGCCAATCCGATAGGAGTTCAACCCGCTCTTCAACTCGACAAAGGTACGAACGTGCTTGCCGTAATGGACATCGAAGTGGACCATGTATCGCTCATTGAAATAGCCGTTCATGAAGGGCTGCTGCCCCCAGTTGTCGTTTCCGATCTGCTCCCAGACCTCTCGGGCCTCGCCTCCGATCGTGAGGTACCAATCGTCGGAGTCCTTGCGCAACCGGATGTACTTGATTGGGTCCCAGAAGTCCTGCCGGAGCGTAGGGTCGCGTAGGAAACTCCAATCCTCGTCCTCACTCAGCAACTTGAAACTGCGATCCTGGTTCGGCGAGTCGGTACCCTGCTCCGATTGGGCATGGACGAGTTGAACCCCAACCAGAAGTACAACCGCAAGAACAGAAAATATTCGCAACAATCTCACCCCTCACCCGCCTGCTTCCGCTAAGCCCCGTTCTGGATGTCGCAATCCCGTTGTAGTGCTTCTTGCCCAAACCACGCGGCGTGTCGCGGCTTATCACGTGGTTTCCTGGTGCAAGATCACTGGCAACTTCGAGGCTTGGACGCCGGCGTTTCTTTGACGATACGACGGAGTCGATCGAGGCTCTAGAGCGCCCGACCTGATAAACGACGGCTCAGCTCAGGCCCGAACCGGGTATGCAGACCGCGTCTTTAGTGGCCCGCGATGAGCAGTAATCCCGCGCAGGCCTGCACCAGGGCGAAGCAGCGCCTCAGCAACCGCGGCTTCATGGCCAGCGCCGCCCGCGTGCCAAGCGGTGCGAGCGCGACGGCCCCCACGGCGAGCGCGATTGCCACGTCCCACCGCACGTATCCCGCCGACGAGTAGACCACGAGGCCGATGGCCGATGCGGGAACCAGCATGAGGAGCACCATAGCCTGAGCCCGCTGCTGCGAGTACCCAGCAGCGCGTTCAAGCAGTGGCACGCTCACCAGTGCGCCGCCAACCACGAACAACCCGCTGAGCGCGCCGGCCAAAGATCCGATGCCGATTTGCGCCGGAGCCGAGAGCGGTGCAGACCGGTCTCCTTCACCCAGGTGTCCGAACCATACGAGCACCGCGAGAACGATCAAGAACACCCCGAAGCCGTGCTGCAACGTTCGGTCGTTAACGTAGCGCGCCATTTGGGAGGACGCGAGCCCCCGTGCGGTGCTGCACGCGGTCATGATGAGGCCATCGCGAACACGCAAGAGCTTCTTTCGTGCGTAGATAATCAAGGTCACGCTTGCGCTGGCAAAAGCCATCACCATCGCCGTTCCCTGCGAATTGTGTTGCGTGAAGCCGAAGGCGGCCGTTAGCAATGGGATCGCGATCAACGCACCACCGATCGCGAATAGCCCACCCGCGAAGCCCACGAGTGCTCCGAGAGCGACGAACAAAAGACACTCTGAGAAGTTCAAGTTGATTACCTTTCTTCTGCCGCGAATCGATTGCGGAACTTCCGATTTGGATTTCGGGCTCGCGCATCGTACGCGTCTTTTACTCACGACACAACGAATTTGTCGTCGGTGCGGCCTCTTAGGAGACGACCCACCTCTATTTGTTTGCGGGTGAGTGGATCTCGGCGATATAGCCGCCGGGGAACTGCACGAAGGCTGCGTCCCGCTGATCAGTTGTATACGGGGCGACCAGAATCCCTACCCCGGCTGCTTTGGCCTTGGCGAGGGTATCCGCGAGGTTTGCGACTTCATAGCCGGTCGTCTCGCGTCCGTAGGGAAACGGAAGATGACCATCCGTTACGAGCACTGTCAACTTGCCGAAGTTCGACTCGATCCGGATTCGCCGATAAGTGTCATTCGGCCGCCCCATCTCGACGCCGGGGGCATGCGCGTCATCGGAGACAACTTTGCCATGAGAGAATGCAAGAAAGCTCTGAATGAACGCGGCAGCTCGGTCGGCGGACACATACACGTGGTTTTCAGGAACGGTCTGGAGCGGCGCGTAGGAGGGTGAGGTCGTATGCCAGTAGATTTGTGTGTTCACGCCGCCGGGCCACTGGATGATGGCATCTCGTCCAATCGGATCGTTGAAGGAAGTGACAAGGACGTCCGCGCCAGTAGCACGGGCGGCGCGGATTGCCACATCCAAGTCGGTCACCAGATAACCCGTCCGCTCCGAGCCAAACGGAAACGGAATTGGTGTTTTGAAGCCGAAGACTGACACGGACCCCACTGGTGTCAAAACCAACTGAGACATCGTGCTGCTCGGCGTCGGAGTTACGGTGAAGACGCCCTGCTTCGTAGTTGTGCCGCCGAACGTTGCAATCAGGCTCGCAACGAACCGGTCAAAATCCCCGGGAGCAACATAGACGTGTGTTGTGTCGTATTGGGGCCCAACCGCCACATTCGGAGTTCCTACTGCTTGCGGACTCTGCGCAAGGGCGATGGGAAGCAGAGATTGACTCGCAACACCGACGGTCAGAAGGATTGTAATGGTTGTTGCGGCACGAATCTTGTTCAAACGCATTAGGATCTCCCTTGTTGCCAACCGCTCGTGTGAGTCGAAAGGATGATCGCCCTTCAAGTCATTACTGCGCTTCCGACTGATGCTGCCGATCGTAGCGCTCACCGACCAGGCACACCGAGGCAGCGTGTGAAACGTTAAGCTTCTTTGCCTGAATCCATATCCCGAGCTGTTCGCCAAACACCATGCCTAACAGGCCGAGCAACGCTACGATGGGTGGCGCCGGGCTCTTTACTCGGATAAGGCCGTAGATAACGCCAACACCGAGACCGACTGCGAACGAAACGAACAACACCTTCATCTCGATTCCTCCTGGCGCAGCTCGATCAAAACGCGAAGCAATCGCAGCCCAGCTCCCACAGCCCAAACTCACCCCACACCGGCAGGTGCCAGCCCTTTTCGCTCGGGGTGTGACCCGTAGCATGGGAACACGAAGCTGAATGGGACGCGCCTAGAGATTGGGTCGACCTCTTTGCGTACCCGCCATACTCTTTGACAGGAGACCAGTCCGGGCTTACCGGAAGCGCCGGCGGTGCAAGTTTTGAGAATTCCGAAGCGGCATAGACAATTTTCCCGCCAACGATAGTGAGCACCGATTCGAGCTGCTTGATTTCTTCGTCGGGGATTGAGAAATAATCGACGGAGAGAATGGCCAAGTCCGCAAATTGCCCAGGCGCGAGGGCACCCTTCTTTCCGTCTTCGGTCGAAAACCAACTGCTTCCGACGGTGTACAGTTTCAGAGCTTCTTCTCGATCAAATCGATTCTCTTCCGTGTAGAGGCTCAGTCCACCGATGCTCTTGCCGGTGATGAGCCAGTAAAGCGAAAGGTATGGGTTATAGCTCGAGACGCGCGTTGCGTCCGTCCCCGCCCCAACAGGAACTCCCATCTCGAGCATGCGCCGGATTGGCGGCGTGCGTTTGGCTTGTTGTGCGCCATAGCGCTTGACAAAATATTCGCCTTGAAAGGCCATGCGGTTTTGGATCGCGATTCCGCCACCAAGCGCCCTGACGCGCTCGATGTTGCGATCAGTGATCGTTTCACAGTGGTCAAAGAACCAATGCAGGCCGTCGAAAGGGATCTCGCGATTAACCTCTTCGTACACGCTCAAGGCTCGCTCGATTGTCTCGTTGTACGTCGTATGAAGGCGAAAGGGCCACCGATTTTCCACTAAATGACGAATCACCGCCTTCAGTTCGCTTTCCATGACCGGTGGCATGTCCGGCCGAGCTACCAGAAAATCCTCGAAGTCAGCGGCGGAGAAAACCAGCATCTCGCCCGCCCCGTTCACGCGGTAGAAGTCGTCGCCCTCGCCGGGCTTGGTCAGTTTCGTCCAATTCTGGAAGTCGCTGAGTTCCTGCTTTGGTTTTTGAGTGAAGAGGTTGTAGGCAAGGCGAATGGATAATTCGCCGTTCCGGTGCAGTTCGCTAACAACTCCGTAGTCGTCGGGGTAATTCTGAAAGCCACCGCCCGCATCGATCGCACTCGTGATGCCGAAGCGATTCAGTTCCCGGAAAAACAGCCGGGATGAGTTGAGCTGGTCTTGCCGTGACAATTTCGGCCCTTTGGCCAGGGTTGAGTAGAGAACGCTGGCGTTTGGTTTGGCAATTAGCAGGCCCGTGGGATTGCCATTCTTGTCACGTTGGATTTCGCCAGCAGGTGGAGCGGGTGTGTCCTTGGTGTAGCCGACGGCACGCAGGGCAGCCCCGTTCAGCAGCGCCCGGTCATACAAGTGCAAAACGAAGACGGGCGTCTCTGGAGCCACCTCATTGATTTCGTCAAGCGTCGGCATCCGGCGCTCGGCGAACTGAAACTCGGTCCAGCCTCCTACGACTCTCACCCACTGTGGCGCAGGCGTACGTGCAGCTTGCTCCTTCAACATACGCAGAGCGTCTGCCAGCGAAGGCACTCCATCCCAACGAAGTTCCATGTTGTAGTTCAGGCCGCCGCGGATGGGGTGCATGTGTGAATCATTGAGCCCGGGGATGACCGTTCGGCCCTTCCCGTCGATGACGTTGGTCTCCGGACCGCGATGCCGCAGAATCTCGTCATTTTTTCCTACCGCGATGATCTTGCCGTTCCCGATGGCGACCGCTTCGACAAACGAAGGCACACTGTTCGTCGCAATCTTCGCATTATGAATGATCGTTTCTGCCGACATAAAACCTCCTGCATTCACCGATTGAATATTTTTGAAAAGCCAGGGCAAGGGACAGGGATACTCCCTGCCCCGCTGCCCCGGATGATTACTTGTGCGCCGCCGCGGCGAGAGGAACGGCGTACTCCGGGAATTTCGTGGCCGGCGCGCCGTGCACCATCGTGTACGCGTACTCCACACCGGCCCCGTACGCTCCGTAGTGGTTCTTCACGATGTCCATGACTGCATCGTAGGTACCCTTGTTGGCCCAATCGCGCTGCCATTCAAGCATGACGGACAGTGATGTGACCGGTTTGGCGCCGGCCTGCACAACCCGCTTCATTGCGTTGTCATGCGCCAACTGGCTCACGTCGCCACAGCAATCCTCCACGACGTAGACCTCGTAGCCGTCATGAATCGCCTGTACCGTTGGAAACGCAACACAGACTTCTGTCCACAGGCCGGAAAGAACGATCTTTTTCTTTCCCGTTTTCTCGATCGCAGCCACGAAATTCTTGTCGTCCCAGGAATTCATGGAGGAGCGTTCGACGGGTGTTTGGTTGGGGTAGATGGCCTTGAGCTGCGGCCACATGTCCCCGCTAAAGCTTTTCGCTTCGACAGTGGTGAGCACTACGGGAATCTCAAACACTCGGGTGGCTTTTGCCAGTGCCACGACATTGTTAATGATTCCTTGACGATCGAAGTTGCCGACTCCGAACAGCATTTGCGGTTCATAATCGATCAACGCCACAACGCAATTGTCGGGAGTCAACAACCCCTTTTCACTTCGTTTTGGACCAATATTGGTTTGAGCCATTTTTCGTTCCTCCTTATGATGTAAATGCACCAACGGAATCGGTTCCGGCCGATGTGCCGTATAGAAATCTCCGCACCAGGCGGTGTGGCAGAAACGCCACGCTATTACCAAATTCCAAAGAAGGACGCGCTGGCAGCTTTGTCCAACCCTGTTCTGCCAATACCCGGATGATGTTCTTTTTTTCGGCTATTTGGATGTTCCTGCTGGCCCTGGTGATGCAATATTCTTTCTGTCGTGGGCTGCGCGACATTCGCAATTTCAGGTCTGCCGTAGGTGTCCTGTTCCTCGCGTAGTTTTTGCTATTCATTCTCGCCGGCATATAATCTAATTCGTTTTATACCATCGAGGAGATACCAGGCACCAAATGGATACCTGGTTACCGGAGCTGTGATGAGTGCCAAATTAATTGCCAGCATGTGCCCGATAGAACAGCTGCTTGTATTGATCGGCGGCCGTTGGAAGCCCGTCATCCTCTGGTGGCTTTTCGAATCCAGGAAGCCGCTTCGCTTCAAGGCCCTTCGCCAGAACATGCCGCGAATCTCACAGAAGGTTTTGACGCAACAGTTGCGTGAACTCGAGCGAGATGAACTTGTAAAGCGGCAGATGTTCGCAGAAATGCCCGTTCGAGTGGAATACTCGTTAACGCCCTTCGGAAGAAAGTTACAGCCCGTCCTGAGAGTTCTCGATTCTTGGGCACGCAAACATATCATCGCAGGAAGACGCTCTATAGCGAGGGCCTCCGTGAAACAGGACGGCATGCAATGAGGGGCGGCGGAACCGTGAAAATTGCTAACTGACAGCTGGCAAAAGCGATTTAGCTTATTCGACGTCAGTTAGCGAACCGGCGAAATAAAATTTCAAGACCGCCGGTTTCAACTTGCAAATTGCAGGCGTCGCGATATTGTGCTCGGGTCGCCCCGAACACAATGTTCTCCTCGAGTTGAGGTCTACATTCCGCGCAAAAATCGCCTTAGTGAAACAAAAAAAGGCCCCACCTGGCTGTCAGGTGGGGCCTTGAATCTCAAAAAGATCTTAATTATGCGGTGATCTGCAGGTCTTTCTTCCGGCGCATCAGCAAAGTGGAAAATACCAACAACATGCCAATGCTCAGCAAAAGCACCGAGCTCGGCTCCGGAACGCTGGTCGTCACCGGTTGCACGGTGAGACTCACATTATCAACATCCAGTTGCCCGCTGACGGCGCTCAATTGTAGGAAGAGATTGCCGCTCGGCACACTCGATCCGCTCGCGTAGGTGCAGCTTTCGAGCTGAAACGTCCCACGAGCAATGCTGGCCGCGTTGCCGGGGACACTGCAAAGCGTGGTCGTCACGCCGCCCACGATTGTGTCCAACGAAAGGATGTAATTCCCGTTTATGCCGTCCGTTCGATCTCCAACGAACACTGAGAATGTGTATAGGGAGTTGGTCAGTACGGAATTTCCCGTAAGCGTCTGCGTAAGAGAGCTTTGCGCATTCGCAAAAGCTATTAAGCTGCCATCCGGAATTGAAGTGAAAAAAGAGCCCGGCATCCATGATCCCCCGCCCACGCTCGACCAGCCAGGAATTCCAGGGACCGGGCCATAGTTATAGGCGCATCCCGTGCCACATGGAGTGTTCAGCGGGCCGGCAGATTCAAAGGAAGGATTCACAATGGGTATGTTGTCTGCCCACGCCGTACCCCCCAGGATCGTCATACAAAGTACGAATGCTAAAGTCAGAACCAGTTTTTTTGACATCATTGGGGTTACCCTCGGACCGTCTATAACCAACCGCAATACTACCCCTCTTTTGGAGTTCTGTGCGCGAACAAAGCACAGCTCCAATCGATAAGGAGCATGTAACAATCCAAACTGGAACATTCTTAAATCGCTGAATATAAACGAGTTAAATTCTTTCCCTTCCCGTCTCTCGTCAAAATAATCTAATTTTGGTTCCATTATGTGAAAGTCTTTGCATACCCCCAGTTCCCACAAATCCTTTCCAGACACCAATATGTACCCACCCCGAACCAGGCATTCTAGCTCGTCGGCATGCCTAGAGAATGGCTGTGTTTGGGGCCTTAAGCGCTACAAGGACGGAGTTAGTCTGTTCAGTGAGACTGGTCCTGCTGCTCGTCATTCTGGGGGGGCGCGTCAAAATCAATGCCCCAGAAGTGTGGTGCCGGCGTCAGAAATTCCACCCCGACGCGAATACCCTTAGATCCGCTTTCCCCGGTGAACACGATGCGGCACTCCAGTTCTTCCTGCGTCTCAGGATTCACCAGCACCAGCATTTCGTCGTTATCCACCTCATGCCTCAGCATCAGCAGGCCGCCGTGGGCGTTCACTACCAGAGTTTCGCAGACCTCGCGAAACTTCTTTCCCGCGTGGCTGCGGCCCAGGGCTTGCAGCTTCATCCGGTGAAAAACACGCTGGCTGCGCCGGTTCGTGACAAAAGCTGTTTCTTGCATAGTGTGCCCATCATCGGTCTGGCTGCGAGAACCGTCAATTGCCCTTTCGGACAGGTGTTCCCAATCGCCACGCTTTTTCGTCCGGCAACTTGTAAGCTCCAATCCGCTGGCCGTAGAATGTCTATGCGGCTACGGCTTCACGCCGGGCGCATTCTAGACCAAACCGCTGCCGCGCTTTTTCTTCATAATTTTCGGGTAGTTATCAACTAGAACTGAGCGATTATCCTTGCGCCTGGGGGCCTCATATGAACCTTGCTGAATTTATAGAAAGCCGCCGCGAGCGGCATCTCGGAGAACTCTGCGAATTCTTGCGGATCCCCTCAGTCAGCGCCAAGAGCGAGCACAAGCCAGACATCGATCGCGCCTCGAAATGGGTTGCAGAACGCCTTCATGCCGCCGGCTTCAAAACCGTTGAAATCGTCCCCACAAATCTCCACCCCCTCGTTTATGCCGAATCCCTCGAAGCCCCCGGCAAGCCCACGGTGCTTTTCTACGGCCACTACGACGTTCAGCCCGCCGAGCCGCTCGAACTCTGGACCTCGCCGGCCTTCCAGCCGGAAGTGCGCAATGGAAACATTTTTGGGCGCGGCACTGCCGACGATAAAGGTCAAGTGCACATTCACCTGAAGGCGCTTGAAGCGCTCCATCAGGTCCACGGCAAATTCCCCATCAACATCAAAGTCTTAATTGAAGGCGAAGAAGAGGTCGGCAGCGTCAGCTTATGGGACTACGTGCAGAGCCACAAAGAAAAGCTGAAGGCAGATGCGTTGCTGGTCTCGGACACCTCGATGCTCGGCAAAGGCGTTCCGTCCATCACGTACGGCCTGCGCGGTTTGAACTACTATGAGATCGAACTGACCGGCCCTGTGCGCGATCTCCACTCCGGTGTATATGGCGGCGCCGTGCCCAATCCGCTCACCGTGCTTGCGGAATTATTCGCCAAGCTGCATGACAAGAATTTCAAAGTCGCCGTTCCCGGTTTTTATGATGACGTCGCCGCCGTTCCCGCCGCGGAGCGCAAGGCGCTGAACGCGCTGCCCTGGAAAGAGAAGGACTTCAAGCATGCCGTCGGGGCGCCCGCTTACCACGGGGAGAAGGGATTCACCACCGTCGAACGGCTCTGGATTCGTCCCACGCTTGAACTCAATGGAATCTGGGGTGGTTATCAGGGAGAAGGCGCGAAGACCGTCATCCCCTCAAAGGCTTACGCAAAGTTCTCCACGCGACTCGTGCCCAATCAGAATCCGCAAAAAATCGCCAAGCTCGTCGAAAAGTACGTCCGTAAGCTGCTTCTCAAAAGCGTGCACTGCCGGTTTGAAGTGCTGAGCACAGGCAAGCCCTGGGTTGCTGCCTACAAGGCGCCCATTTTCCAGGTCGCACAGTCCGCGCTGCAGAAGGGTTTTGGCAAAAAGGCCGTCTTCATTCGCGAAGGTGGTTCCATCCCGTTCGTCACCCAGATGCACGACACCTTTAAAGTGCCGTGCGTCCTCATCGGCTTTGGGCTTCCCGACGAAAATGCCCACGCTCCCGACGAGCATCTCGCCCTCGAAAACTACTACGGTGGCATCAAGGCCATCGCGCATCTCTACGAAGACCTCGCCGGACTCTAATCCGCGCTCCGCCGCGAAGTTGAGTGAGTCTCAGCGGCGTTCCAGTCGAAACAGGAAGCAACCTGCTTCCGTGCTCCGGACGTGCACATAGCGGATCTTCGCTTCGCTGAACAGTTGCTCCGCAACACGCTGCTCGCCACCATCGCGCACGCGAATCTCAGTGATCAGCGCACGGTCGTCGCCATATCCCTCAAGAGTCAGGAGCCGTCCGCGATATTCTTCCGGGATAACATCGCTCTCCGGATGGCGCACGCAGTTGTCCGCATGGATATAAACGGGACCCGGAAGAGGCGGCTCGCCTAAAGCCCGGAAAGGGTCGTGGGTAAACAGCAGCAGTTCTTCCTCGTCTTTCCGGATCAGCCGCAAACAGTGCCGGCAGGGGGCTCGCCCCTCAGCCACTTCACGATGTACTGGGAAACCATAGTTGGGGGATTTCCCCGTATTCCTGACTTGCTCGACAACTTCGCTGGCAATCGCAACCACTCGAAACGAATTCATATTCCACCTCGCTGTTAACTTTCGCGAGGGGAATTTTCCGATATCACGTTGCCCGATTCTATCCGCTATCTTCCGTCAAACTTTCATTGCGACGACAACTGCTCTCGCCGTCCCCGCGCATAATCACGCAGCGCTGCATTTGCTCCGCTGATCACATGCAGCGCTTCCGCGATACTCACCAGATCCTTGCCCCGAAGAACCACATACATCTCATCCTCATCCAGTTCGGTGTAGATTCGATTTCCGATGCATCCAAGGCTCGCGATCGCGCCATACTGTTGCGAAGCGGGCAGTGCCGTGCACGTCGGCCTTCCAAGTGATGGCGCCCCGGATCCAACACCCGCGCGGCCCGCTGCTTCTTGCAACAACATCGCTGCCGCCGGCCGCAAAGCAAACAGCACCACGTCCGGGTCAACCGGTGCGTCCGCCAGCGGTGAATACACAATCGCTTTCGGAGTCTTCGCCAAACGCGGAATTTGCGGCACCTCTTCCGGCTTCACATAACCCAGATCGAACATCATCTTCAACGTCTGCTCCGTTTCTTTTTGCCGTTCCGGCGAAAGCGCAATATTGTGCGTGTATGCTCCCACCGCACAGTTAAAATGATTTTCGGGGATCGTGTAAAACGTTCGTCCCTCCGCCGCCAGCCGCCAGAAACTGCATCCGGAAGGCTGAGTGCCTTCAAATTTCTTCACTCCCGCGGGTTCCGCATCAAGGAACGCCACCGCCACCGGACGCACGCCAGCCTTGATTACCTTCAGAATCCGCTGTTCCAAGTCGCGCCAGTTTGTGCTCGTGCTCACAGTCGCTTCTCCTTGATTAGTTTGGAATTAGGCAGCATAACACACCCGAATCCTGCTCGAATCCGCCCCGAAATCGCGTTTTACCGCATGAAATCAGCACGTTTTGCACATGCCCAAAAAAAAATCGCTGTTTTTCGGCCTTTTTTGCTCATTTGCCCTTGCGTTCTTTTTCTTCCTTCGCTATAGTCCGGTTCGGCCCGAGTTTTTTGCAGGAAAATAGGGGTTTTTCTTGCTCGCGGCTGGC
>Ga0210402_10000434_pt1 | contig 46902 bp, 33 predicted proteins | sample IncBWC7MmetaG_FD_161055 | JGI IMG/M metagenome (GOLD analysis project Ga0210402, IMG submission 161055) | Forest soil microbial communities from Barre Woods Harvard Forest LTER site, Petersham, Massachusetts, United States - Inc-BW-C-7-M | ecosystem: Environmental > Terrestrial > Soil >... | reverse complement strand
AATCCGAGCGGCAAGGATCTCGAGGCGGTCTACGGCTTCCCCGTCCCGGCGAGCGCCAGCCTGGCCGAGATCACGATCTGGAACCGTGAGCGAACGCTCAACGGCGAGGTGATCGAAGCGGAGGCCGCGAAGAAGACATACACCGAAGAGCGCGACACAGGCAACGACGCCGGGCTCGGCGAATGCTCCTGCACGAAGGCGAAGGACGGCGTCGAATACAACGCATACAAGTTCTCCGTCTCCCCCGTTCGGGCCAGGAGCGAGACGAAGATCCGTTTCGTCTACTACCAGCCGTTGACCATCGACAGCGGGACGGGACGCTACGTCTATCCGTTGCAGGAGGGGGGCACCGACGAGGCGGCGAAGTCTTTCTGGACGCGCAATCCCAACGTCGAGGAGCACTTCACGGTCAACGTCGAGTTGCGCTCCGGATGGCCTGTCGATGAGGTACGCACGCCGGGCACGGACGACGCCAAGGTGACGAAGCTCGATGCCGGGCACTACAAGGTGGTCGTCGATCGCGGTAGCGGCGATCTCAGTCACGATTTCGTTTTCTACTACCGGCTGGCGGAGAACCTTCCCGGCCGCGTCGAGCTGATGACGTACAAGCCGAAGCCGGACCAGCCGGGGACGTTCATGATGACGGTCACGCCCGGCGGCGATCTCGCGCCGATCGGCGACGCGGCCGCGGCGAGCAGTACGCATACGGGCATGACCTATAGCGAGGCCATCACGGTGAGCGCGCATGCCGGCGCCGACTACGTTTTCGTCCTCGACGTCTCCGGCAGCATGCGCATGAAGCTCCCCACGCTGGCCCGCGGCGTACAACAGGCGCTGACGCACTTCCAGAGCGGCGACCGCTTCCGAATCTTCGTCTTCAGCAGCAGCGCCCGCGAGCTGACGAATGGATTCGTCGACGCCAGTCCGCAGAGCATCAGCGAGTGGTCGTCGCGCGTCCAGCAGTTGCGTGCCGAAGGAGGGACGAGCGTCTACGCCGGCTTGGAAGCGGGGCTGCACGCCGTCGAAGCCGACCGCGCCACGAGCATTCTCCTCGTCACCGATGGCGTGGCGAACGAAGGCATCGTCGATCCGAGAGAGTTCTATGCGTTGCTGAAGAAGTACGACGTGCGCGTCTTCGGATTCCTGATGGGCAACAACGCCAACTGGCCGCTGATGCGGCTCATCGCCGAGACCAGCGGCGGCTTCTACGACCCGGTCTCCAACGACGGCGACATCATCGGGGCCATTCTCCTGGCCAAGTCGAAGATGGTCAGCGAGGCCATGCATGATGCGAAGCTGACCATCGACGGGGTGAAGACGTTCGACAGGACGGATGACGTGCTCACGAAGATCTATCGCGGACAGCAACTGGTGATCTTCGGGCGTTACGAGAAAGGCGGTCCGGCCGACGTCACTCTGGCCGCGAAGATGACCGGGCAGGACGCGACCTACAAAACGCGCTTCGACTTCCCCGACCTCAGCACCGATTATCCGGAGCTGGAGCGGCTGTGGGCCATGGCCGGCATCGAGCGCGCGGTGATGAAGCAGAACGCCGGCCTTGCCTCCCCCGAGAATGTAAAGAAGACGATTCAAGAGCTGGGCATGAAGTACCAACTCGTGACCGACTACACATCGATGATCGTTCTCGCCGACGGCGATTTCGCCAAGCGCGGGATCGCCCGGACGAACGGGGAGTGGATCTCGGTCGAGGAGAAGGCGAGAGCGGCGCGCGTGTCACCAACGATGAACCGGGCCGACGCGGAACGGCCGATGTTCAACGGTCCCGCGTATACGACGAAGGGCGGCGGCGCGGTCGATCCGCTAACGGCGTTGCTGGCGCTGACGGCGGTGCTGGGAGTTGCAGTCGAGCGGCGCCGTCGGAGCGTCTAGCGTTGTCTGCGCTTCGCGCGTTGTCTGCGGCGTGCGCGCCGCGTGGTCAGAGAGTCACCAACGGGACGTAATGCAACAACCGACCACCGACAACCGACAACGCGCGAAGCGCAGACAACGCAGAAGGCAGACAACCCACGCTCATGAAAACCACCGTCTACCTCACCCTCCTCACCCTCGCCGCCGCGCTGATCCCCGGCTCATCGCTCGAGCTCCGGCGCGGCGGCGCGGCGTGGAGGATCGCCACCTGTCACTTCACGCACTTCACGTATGAGCAGCTCGCCTGGGACGCGCTGGTCTTTGTCGTCCTCGGAATCGCCTGCGCACGGCGCAGCCGCGGGGCGTTCCAGGCGACGCTGCTCGCCAGCATCATCGTCGTCCCCATCGCCGTGCTGGCATTGGCACCGGATGTGACCACCTACCGCGGACTCTCCGGCATCGACTCCGCGCTCTTCGCACTGCTGCTGACGATGGAGTGGCAGCGCAGCCGGCTGGTGGCGCTCTGCGCCGCCGGCGGCTTCGCGATGAAGCTGATCTTCGAGATGACGTCCGGCGCCACGGTCTTCGTGAGCGGCGGCGCCTTCGTGCCGGTGCCGGCCGCGCATCTGTCGGGGGCGGCCGTTGGACTGGCGGTCGGGATGACCTGGCTGGGAGGTAAGCTCCGCGACGTGGTCATCATGTCGACCGCGAGTGCCGGCTTACGACGATCCTGACGACGTCACCTGGGAAAGATTCTCGTTCTACCATTCCGACATCCGCGGAATGACTGGTCGCGGACCTAGGAACGGAGGCCACGATGCATCGATCGGTTTCGGGAGTCCTGCTCGTATTGTTCGGTACCTTATTCGCGGCATCCGCCTTCGCGGCCGAGGAACCGACCCACAACGATCTCGCGGAGATCAACGCCACGCTCAAGGAGATCGCCCGGACGCTCAGACAGCAGATGGAGACGCAGAAGGCTGATCTGCTGCTCAAGCGTGTGACGTTCGCGACGACGCAGCTCGCCAACGCGCGGGAGCGGTTGAGCTCGATCGACCGCGAGATTGCCCTATCGGAAAAAGACCGGGGCGAGCTGGAAATGGTTCTCGCCGCGAGGCAGAGAGACATGCCGGCTGGCGATCCGCGGATTGGAGAGGTCAAGAGCCAGTGGCAAGAGGTCAAAGACCGCCTGAGCGCCTTGCACGAGCAACGAATCACGGCTGAAAACGACCTCGAGGCACAGCGGAGAGACGTTCGGGAGTGGCAGGCGATGCTGGATAAGGCGATCACCGGCGGAGCGTAGCCCTGGGACCGCGCGCGCCAGGCGCGCGCGGTCGGGCAGGATGCTGAGAAGGAGGGTCGCTAACGAGTCATTCGCGTCGATTCCTGACCGAAGCACGTACCACCACCCTGTTGCCGTCTGCAGTACGTGTCGCTGAACGGCATGAAAACACGGCTCGGCGCCCGTGCGTTCGGCGGCAATTCCCGGTACTTTTGGGGTCCGGATGCCGCAAAATATGACTTTCTAAAAACAACCGGGTAGGGAAATACCTCTCTGGATTCTCTCCCATTCATAGAATCCAACGTTGCATGGCGTCAGGGGGGTTCGGGACGCCGGGGAAGAGGGCGAGCAGAGAGATGGCGGAGAGAGCGTCACTCATGGAGGAGAGGATTCTGCTGCGAAGTCTCAGCGGAGGCGACCGCGAGGCTTTCTGGCCGCTGTGGCTGGAGCACCGTCTCCACCTGTACAGCGTCTGCCTGCGGCAGATGCGGGGGTCGAAGGCGGATGCCCTCGATGCCGTCAGCCGCTCCATGCTGCTGGCTTTCCGCAAACTGCCGGCGCATGCCACGAAGATCGAGAACCTGCAGGCCTGGCTGACGCGGCTCACCCGCAACGTCTGCGCCGACATCCGGCGCGAGCAGTTGCGGCTGAATGCCGGCGGAAACGGCGTCGACATCGACGAAATCGTCACCGAAGAGATCGGCGCCGCCGATCCCAGTCCATCCCCCGAGGAGGTAGCGTTGTCGAATGAGACGCGGATACGGCTCCAGCGCGCCATCGACAGCCTCCCCCCGCTCCTGCGCGGCGTGGCCCAGATGCGGTTTCTTCACGAAGCATCGTACGAAGTGATCGCCAGCACCCTGTCAATCACCGAACCGACGGCACGGAAGCGCGTGCAGCAGGCACGCACGGTATTGCGATCATGCTGCTGACTTCACAAGGTTCCCCCGGCGGCCGTCTTCCTTCCGACAACCAGACTGCCATGGACGCGTCGCTTGTAGTGACGGTCGGGCGCAGGCCGGAAGGCTTCGCCTTTCTAACGCCCGCTCCGGACTGGATCGAGCTGCGCGCCGATCTCAACGTAGATCTCGACGGGGACATCGATGCTGCCCGCCTAGGCTCGCTGACGCCGGCCACCCTGCTCTACACGTTGCGGGGCGTGACCGATGATCGCCGGGCGCGCCTGCTGCGCGCGGCATCGGCGTTCGATCTGATCGATCTGGAGTGCGCCGACCTCGACGACACGCTGCTGCTCCAACGCATCCGGCCGGAACGGCGCGTCATCACCTGGCGTGGCCGGGCGCGGACGATGGACGATCTCGACGCCGCCCTTCGCGCGGTCCAGCGCGTCCCGGCGCGGCTCTACCGGCTCGAGGTGGAGACGCCGCGCTGCAGCGAGACCCTGCTGCCGATGGCCCTTCTGAAGCGGGAGCAGCGACCCGATCTGACGGCCTATGCCGTCGGCGCGGTCGGACTCTGGACGCGCATCCTGGCCCCGCGCCTCGGCGCGCGCATCGTCTTCGGCGGCGATGACGATCCCATCGACGGCATGCTCTCGATGGAGCAGCTCATCGGCGACTACGGCTTCCCGCGCCTGGAGCCGGCCGACGAAATCTTCGGTATCGTCGGCGATCCGATCCTCCGTTCGCTCTCCCCCCGCCTGCACAACGCCGGCTTCCGCGCTCTCGGGCGACGCGCGCTCTACCTCCCCTTTCATGCTCCCGACTTTGCCGACTTCTGGTCGGCGCTGATCGACGATGGCGGCCTGGAGTCGCTCGGCGCCTCGGTCGGCGCGCTTTGCGTCGTCTCGCCGCACAAAGAGATCGCCGTCAGCGCCGCACGGGCCCGCACGCCGATGGTGTCCCGCACCTGCTCGACCAACTTCTTCGTCAACGAAGGGGGCGTCTGGACGGCTGATACGACCGACCCCGAAGGCGTGCTGCTGACGCTGCGGGAACGGCGTGTGGAGCCGCGCGGCCAGCGCGTCGCCGTCGTCGGCTGCGGCGGCTCGGGGCGCGCCATGGCCGCGGCGTTGCAACAGGCCGGCGCCGACGTCACGCTCGTCAACCGCGGTTTCGACCGCGCCTCGCTGGCGATCCGGCTCCTGCAACTGCCGTTCGTGCCGCTGGCCAGCTTCTCGCCGCACGGCTACGACATCGTCGTCAACGCCACGCCGGTTGGTTATCGTAGCGGCGAGGTCCCCTTCGATCCGTCCGAGCTCGGCGACGACGCGGTGGTGATCGATCTCGTCTACGGCCAGGAGCCGACCTCCCTCGTCGCCGCCACCCGCGCGCGCGGCCAGATCACGATCGACGGCCGCGACGTGCTGCGCACGCAGGCCATGAGCCAGTTCCACCTCATGACCGGCGAACGGATGCCGGCCGAGGTTCCCGGCCGGATCCTCGGCTGGTACGCGGATGACGACGAGGACGTCGTCGCCGCCGAAGGAGAATCACTCCCCACTCTACCGACATGAATCCCCGCATGCTCCCGATCCTGAAACGAACGTTCATCATCGCGGTAATACTGTTTGCGAACGGCACACGGGCCGCGCCGCTCAAGATCCCCGATGTGGCCGTCACCGATCAGGACGGAAAGCGGGCTCATTTCTACTCCGACCTCGTGCGCGGTCACACGGTGGTGGTGAATTTCATCTTTACGCGCTGCACGACGATCTGCGGGACGATGGGAGCGAATTTCGGCAGATTGCAGCGGATCGTCGGCCACGACATCGATCTGATCTCCGTCAGTGTCGATCCACAAGATACGCCGACGATGTTGAAGGCGTGGGGCGGACGATGGGAGCGCGGCTCGCGATGGACGCTGGTCACCGGCACGCGGAACGACATCGATGCCCTGCGGCGGGCCTTCGGCGTGTACAGTGCCGACTTCATCAATCACAGTGCCGTAACGTTCATCGGAAACGACACCACGGGAGAATGGACGCGCGTCGACGGCCTTGCGCCGGCCACGAGGATCGCATCGACGGTGAGTAAGTTGGCGGCGAAGGAGAAGACCCGATGATGAAGAGGCATTGCATCGCGTTGATGGTGATGCTGGCAGCGTTCGCGGCATCGGCTGGCGACGTTCCGTCACGGCCGGTCTCCGGCGCCGCCGCGCACTACTTCGCCGGGCTGGCCCTCGTCGATCAACACGGTAGCAAGGTCGACCTGTACGAGGATCTGATGCGCGGCAAAGTGGTCATCATCAACAGTTTCTTCGCCACGTGTCACGGAAGCTGCCCGGTAATGATCTCCACGCTCCGCAAGATCGAGGATGCCTTCAAGGATGACGACCACATCTCGCTCATCTCGATCACCGTTGATCCCACCAATGACACCCCAGCCAAACTGGATGAGTACGCGAAAAACGTGAATGCCCGGAAGGAGTGGCACTTCCTCACCGGCACGCCGCAGCAGGTACAGACAGCGCTCGCAAAGTTCGGTCTGGCCGTCGACGTTCGCGACAACCACTCCAACGTCGTGATGGTCGGCAATCTCAACACAGGCCTCTGGAAGAAGGTCCTCGGCGTCGCGGAGAGCGGCAAGGTCATCGAGGCCGTCCGGAGTGTCGTCGAAGATCGGTGATCCTTCTCCCCCTCCTCGCAGCCGCGGCGCTCTCCGCGCAGGAAGCGCGCGGACGCGCGATATACCTCCACGGCCGGGGTGGCCACGGAACGGCAATCACGGCCATCGTAAGCGACGGCGGCGCGGAGGTTCCGGCGTCGGTGATGCCGTGCGGGAGTTGCCACGGCCCGAACGGCCGCGGCAAACCGGAAGGGGGAGTCGTTCCCGCGCGCATCGATTGGGAAACGCTGACGCGGCCACTGGAAAGCGAGGGGCGAAAGCGGCCCCCGTACTCCGAGGCACTCATCCGGCGCGCCATCACCATGGGGATCGACTCCGCCGCGAAGGAGTTGCAGAGCGTCATGCCGCGCTACCGTTTCCGGCGCGACGACATTGACGATCTCGTGGCCTACCTCAGGAAGCTCGGCAGCATCGCACCGCCCGGTGTTCATGACGACGTCGTGCGAATCGGCGTGGCGGCGCGTGATGCGGCACTCGTTCGGAAATACGGCAGCACGTTGCACATCTACGACCGTCGCGTCGCCTTCGAGCCGGTGGAGCGTGTCGATGATGCGGACGACTTCTTTGCGTACATCGACGTGTTCGATTCCGCCGGCGAAATCCCGCAGCTCGTGGCCACACCCGGAGGCGTTTCCACTCCCCAGCTTGGAAGCGGCCAGTTCGCACTGTTTGCCGGCGTCGCGCAGCAGGCGGCGGCTCTCGTCCGCACGGGAGCGAAACGCTTGCCCGATAATCAGCGGACACTGGCCATCGTCTATCGCGATGCAGTCTGGCGCGACACGGCCGAGGAGTTGCGAGCCCTCGCGCTTGCGAATGGTTGGACATCCGCGAGGGCCGGTCCCTCCGCCGGCGATGCGCGCGTCGTCCTCCTCCTGGAGCGCGTCGTGCCGCCGGAAGGCCGCCTGGTCATGTTGCCAGCATCGCTCGCGGACGCCACAGTGTTCGACGAGCGCGGACAGCCTAGGCCCAACGTGGTCCTGGCGTTCCCGGCCGAAGCGATCGGCAGCAAGGCGGCGAGCTTCACCGAACGGAGCACGCGCGTGGCCCTGGCCATCGTCGCCGAAGCGCTCACGCGCAGCGGCCGCGACCTGACGCGGGAAGCCTTCATCACCGCCATCGAATCAATCCACGACTTCAGCGAAGCGAACGTGTCGTTCTCACGCGCGCATCACATCGGGTCGGCGGACGTAGTGGTGGTTTCCCGCGGGGATAAGGGTGTGGAGACGAGCAGGGTGACGCAATGAGCGACTCCAACGCCGTGTCATAGTCACGCGCCCTCAGGCGATGTGGTCGCGCTTGGCGTTTCATTGGATGCAACCAGCATTACCGCCGCGTCCACTCTATCGCGCCAAATGACCATTTCTTTCTCAGCCTGACTGACTCCTACTGCAAGTACCAACACGCCGAGAATCACTCCGCAGGGAAGCCCCAACTGTATTTTGTAAGCGCACGCCACGGCCAGGAGTGCTGTCGGCAAGACCGCCGTTAAATGAAACCAGTCTTCATCGCGCTGAAGCTCCAAGAGAGCAGCAACCCTTGGATTCGTCACGTTGACAAACGCGAGCAGCTCATCTTCGTCAGCCTCACGGACATGTAAGCGGCCTTTAACAATTGTACGCGCCCCATCCCGTAAATCGGGTTTTCGCGAGTGGTACTGGTAGGGCCTCTTCACCTTGAACAATTTCCCAAGACGAGAGCGATACTTTGTTCTGAAGGCGCGATCGACGCGAAGAAAGTAATCGTGCAGAAACCGCGAGAGCGGCCTGAGTGCTGTTGCGATCGTATAAGGAATTACGATCCCAATAGCGATCGCAAAAGAGGTGACAAGTGCCTCCGGAACGGACGCGCCGTGGACTGTCTTGAAAAACGATGCGTAGTCAGGCGTGCCGGCGAACACAAGAAAGGCGAGCAACCACAGCACACCCGTCGCATATTGGAAAATGTATCCTCGGAGCGCGTAAAGTTTGTCGATATCCACTTGACGTACCTGCTACCATCACTGTGACGATGTGTCGATGATACACCCCGGCAATATCGGACGCCTGTCGTTCACGCGCGAGACTGCAGGAAGGAGGGGGTGCGAACGCTTCGCCCGGCGGTACATCGAGAGGCGGAAGACGCCTGCGGAAATGCGAATCGGACTCTCGCCCAAGTTTGAACGAGGTCGTCGTCGACGAGCAACATTCCGTCCTCTCTGAGAGCAACGACGAGCGATGTATGGTCGTTGTGAAAGTCGGCGATCTCCTGCGCGCATTGAAGAGCCGGAACTGGTTCTGCTCGGGAAGATGCACGAGCCGGGTGACGCCGTGATCGAGTCTCGGAGCTCAACCGCCGAGATCCGGGAGAGGTCTCAGCTCGCCTGTGCGGGTCTTCCTCACGCACCACGTGGGATAGCGGGCAAAGTCGACATCCGGTTCCGTGACCGTCGTAAGCATCAGCTCTTCGCCCGATTGCCGCGCGAACTCATCGACCGCCTCGCAGAGGAGCGGCCGGTCGGGGTGATAGTCGCCACCCGCGATCAGTCCACCAGTTTTCAACTTCGCGTACCACGAGAGAATCGTCTTGTAGCCCTGCTCGACATTCTGCGTATACCCGTCGTAATACACGAGATCGAAGTATTGATCCTCGAATAGGCCGCGGGCCTGATCAAAACCTATCCTCAACAGTCTGTAATTTGAGGCGAATCCCATCCGTCGCAATACTTTTTTGTACTCGTTCCCGTCGTGACTGGAGTCAGCGTAGGCATCGACGCCGATGTACAGGCGGAATCGGCGGGACTGAATCATCCGCTCGGAGAAGGTACCCTCGGCTACGCCGAGCTCCACACCGAGGTTGTCATCTCCCTGAAGCAGGCGGACGATGTCGTACCGACTAAAGCCAGTCAGGAGTTTCGGCCGCACGGTCGCGGCCGTGACTGTCGCCCCAGGAGTTGTATCGCCCTCTGGCATTTCGCTGACAAAACCGTGCAGGCTCCGGCACATCCGTGCCGGAGCCTGCGCTGCATAGAGTGTCTACTGCTTCTTGCTGTCGTCGTTCGACGGCGGCGCCGGGAGGTTGCCATCCACCGTCTTCTCCTTGGGTGCTTCGATCGTCGCGCTTGGGCGGAGCGGGTCTTTGAAGCGCGTATCGGTACTGGCGGTGATCTTCCGGGACACCTTCGTCGGTGCGGTCACCTTCTCGATCGAAGCGGCGACGCTTCCGCCATTCGGGGAAACGGCGACGATGCGCGTGATCGCGGGCATGGCGGTCTTGCTCGCGGGGATCGACCAGCGTCCGCCGGTACCGACGGTGGCCGTGCCGATCTTGGTGCCCGGCTCGTCCGAATCGTTGCTCTTTGCGTAATAGACGTCGACGGTCGAGGCCAGCGTACCGTTCTTGGCGTCGCTCCCCGCGCCGAGGTAAACGCCGGTCGTGCCGTGGATGTAAAGCGATCCGTTGTAATACCTGGGCGAACAACTCACCGTGTCCTTACCCGGATCGCCGACGCGTACCAGCCCCCAAAGGCCTGAGGTGAACATAAAGCTGCCCGGAATCGTCCGGTAGATGTAGTCGCCTGTCACCTTCGTCTTGCCGCCGGCGCTGGCCTGCACGATGTCGTACGAGCTGTTCACGCCGTAGGCATCGCGGGAGCCGATGTGCTGCGACATGGGGTTCTCGGCAGACGTGTCGCCGACGATGGAGGTCGAGTCGGGAGAGTACGGCTCCTCCTGCCAGACGTGGCCGTGCAGCGTCAGGATCTGCTGGTCGCCGCTGCCGCGGGGATGCGTCAGCCGCAGGCGGAAGGGCTTGCCGGCCGCGGCGAAGAAGACCGGAGTCTGCGGATCGCCGCCGACCTGACTGTTGGAAAGCACACGGAAGTTGTCGAAGTCGACCGGGTTGATGGTGTTGTTCAGCCGGTAGCCGATCGGCTCGGCCTTGTAGTTGAGCATGACCTGAGCGGTGCGGTCGTCTGAACCGCCACCGGTGGAGTTGTTCGTCTTGCAGGGATCGGACGTGCACGGCGGCCAGACCACGCCGATGTCATCCTGCGTGACCAGCACGAACTCGCGGAAGAGGAAGGGGCCCGGATAGGTGCAGTCTCCGCCACCGTAGACGTTCGCCGAGGCGTAGGTGTGTGTGGCGTACTGACCACTGCCCGGGTTCATGACGTCGGGACAGGCCACCGCATTCTTCGGCTCGATGACCAGACCGCCGACCAGACCGTGGTTGTCCTGCTCCAGCGGGTCGGCCGGGATGAGATTGGCGGAGCCGAATTCGACCGGCGTTCCGGTGATCGTTCCGCCCTGATCGATCGAGGTCTTGCCCGCGTACCACCAGTAAGTACGCGAACCGCCGGCGGCGATCGTCTGGGAGGGATTGAAGCCAACGTTGATGCCCGCGTTGTTCATGGCGTCGAAGGCGAGGAGCGTCGGCGTGAGGCTGGCCTGCGTCGATGCCGTCAGAGTGATCTGCGGCTGGAACAGCGGCTTCGATGAGGCACCCGAGGAGTTGAAGACGTTCGCCGTCGTCTTGAAGTTGTTGTATAGCGTCACACCAACACACTCGCCGGCGTTGGCGCGGAGAATGAGCGGCTCCGTGGCGTAGGGGTTGTCCTTCAACACGTACTGCAGAGGGAACTTGTTGACGATCGGATTGGCGTCGCCTGTCATACCGGAGCCACGTGAATTGATCACGATCTGCGTGGGGCTGGTAGCGTTGACGTAGTACCTGCGCTCGGGCGCGCCGGGGGGGCAGCTATAGCCTTTCTCGGCGTTCGCCGGCGGCGGCAACGGCTTGATCGCCGTATTGGTCGCCGTGGTCACGAGGTCGGCCCGGTTGCCCTTGTAGGCTCGCAGGATGCCCCACATCCCGTCGATGATCCCGTGCGCCGCATTCGCGTAGTCGGGGGTGTAGAGGTAATCGGTGGAGTTGTGGGCGTTGTCGGTCGACGGGCTGGCGCGCGGCACCTTGAAAACGAACTCGTAGTGCTCGGAGATGCCGATGGCCTGGTTGTTCCGATAACCGGAGCTGCCGATGTCGTCGCCCATGGCCGGTTCGAAGAGCCAGCTCGTACCGAAGATGGCGAAGTCGTGCGGCAGCATGTGCGCGCCGGCGATGAGGCGTAGCTGGACGTTGTCTCCCTCGTACGCGCGCAGGAGCGGCGTGAAGGGGTCGCCCGGCTGCATGTCCGCCGTAAGGGGCTTCTTGGGGAAGATGAATCCCTGCGTGTGATTCGGACAGATCAGCGAGCCGGGAGTTGGCTGTTGGTTGATGGCCGGATCGGCGCGCGTGATGTTCGAAAGGAAGACGTGGGCCGGATCTTTGGCGCCGGAGCCGGGCGCGATGAATGGCGCCGTGCCGCACTGCGAATCATTCGTGTAGAGATTGGCGTTCGTCTGGCCGACCAGGCGGAACGGCAGCGGCTCGTTGCGGTAGTTGAATGACAGCGTCCCGTTCGTCGGGCCAGCGCTGATGAGCTGCGGCATGCCGAACGACGGCTGCTCGATCACGTTCGGATCGGTCCATCCGGAATTCTGGGAGTTCGGGTTGTACGGCGGAGAGCTGGCCGTGGTGCGCGAGCCGGCCGCGTAGGCGAGCTGGAAGTCCTGCAAGCCGAGAGCGAACTCACGGAAGTTCCACTGCGGCGTATCCGGCTTTCCGGGTGTGGTGATGACCGCGTTCCAACTGGTAGGGCCGCCGTCCGTACGGGTGCGCATCGGGGCACCGGTCTCTCCCTGCCTCCAGTTGGAGTGCTCTGGCTCGACCAGAAGGGCGGCATAGAGGCCGGCCTGCTGATGCGTGGAGGGGCTGAAGTGATCGTGCGTGAAAACGCTGCGGATCGTGCGGTCTTCACCCTTGTTGTTCAGGAGAGGGTCGGCGAACCAGCGCTGTACGGTCGTCTGCGCGCCGAGCCAATCCGACTGGCAGTTGGAGCCGGTGCAGATTTCCGCCGGCGGCGGTTCCGCCGTCAACGTCAGCCGCGCCGGCCCGCCGGAATTGCACTTGTTGATGGTGAGAGCATCGACCGCGAGACCGCCGCACTTGTTGATTCCCGAGATCCGGCTCACCACTTCCTCGGGGCTGAGCGTGCCGTCCTCGTAGTTCCATCCGTTGCCGGCTCCGTCCGACGACGTCACGTCGAACTTCACCAGATGAATGTGCTGCCCGATGACGTCGGTCGGCGTGCGCACCTGGAAGTTGTCGAGGTTGTAGATCTTCGGCACGAGGTTGGTGTGCCAGTACTCCACTCCCTGCCCGGAGTTGGCGCGGAAGAAGAACGGCTCCGGCGGACGGTCGCCGTTAACGGTCGGCACCACGTCCTGCCAAAGCGTCAGCAGACGTGACTGCGGGTAGTGCCACCCCTTCTTGTTGAAGACGAAGTCGGTCTGGACGACCGCCGCCTTGTAACGGATCCAATCACTCGGATCGATCGGCTTGCACTGGTCCGCGGGCGGAGGAGGACTATCGGGGTTCCACGGGACGAGACCGGGATCGGCGTACGGTGCGCCCGAGGCGGGCGGAAGCCCGTTCGTCCGGTAGCCGGGATTGGCCGGCGTACCGTCAGGCATGAACGACGGATGGAAACAGACCGAGTGATACTTCATCGCCACTTTCTCGGACGGCGTGCCATCCTCCGGTAGCCGGTAAGCGTTGATGAAGTCCATCTCCTTGGTGAAGTCGAAGGCGGTGTGATGCTCCGTAACCTTGGCGTTGAGGATGAGGTGCCGGAACAAACCACCGTTGAGCTCTTTCCCGCCATCGTTAGCGAAATCGAGCGGTGGATGCGGCGCGCGCGAGCCGGCAACTCCGGGGATGAAGAACGGGTAGCCGGGATTGACGTTCGGGTCGGAATCGGCGCGATAGCCGATGGGAGACGAGCCGCCGTTCGGATCGGGGACAGCCACGATCTTGACCCAGCCGGGCATCGGCGGCATGGCGATCGCCGGCATCGGAATGAGTGCCGGGATCGGCGACCCTTCCGGAATCTCGGGATCGGGCAGCGCCCGCGCTCCCGCGACCGGGATGCCGTTCCCATCGAGCTCCGTCCCCGGTTCGTAGACGTCATGGGTACGCCAGAGGCTCCACATACCGGCGGCGAAGTGGGGATAGAAGTGGCAGTGGAAGATCGAGTCGCCGACGGTCTTGTTGCGATTGCCACCGCCGTTGTAGTCGATCTCCAGCGTATAGGCGCTGCCCGGGCTGATCAACTGGCTGTCGAGATAGGTACTGTTGTCGTTGTTCGGCGAATGGATCCACTGATGGGCGTGCTGGTGGTGCACGTGTGAGACGCCCGTGCCGGCGTGAATGATGCGGAACTTCACCCGGTCGTTGATGTAGCTGTGGTAGACGTTCGACGGGTCGTCTGGATAGAGCGTTTTGTGTGCCTTGCGGTAGGGCGTGACGCCGGCAGGCGCATTACCGACGACTCCCACGACGCATGGGACGGGAGTGAGCGTCTGATTGTTGAGGCTCGACTTGCCCGCCGTCACGTCGGACTGGTTCGTGACACCGGCACACGGGACGTTGGCCGGCACGTCGACGACCATGGCCGGATCGCCGACCGTCCAGGCGCTGAGGAAGAATTCTTCGAAGGCGCAGTCGGCGCAACTTCCCATCGGACCGACACCGAGACGGTTGCCGAGGATCTCAGCGCCAATCGCGCCTGTACCGTAGTTGATGGCGAAGGCATCGCCGCCGGCCTGCAGCGTCCGTGAGCCGAGGGTCGACTTCGGCTGCCCCGACTTCACATTCTTGCCGAAGATCGGAAAGGCCTGCACGGCATCGGAGAGCTCGTGATACTCGATGGTGAACTCACGGTACGGTTGAAGGCGGTCAGGCTCGGCCGGGTTCTTGAAGAACTGCGGCTGCCCGTCGTCCTTGAAGAGATAACCGTTCTTCGGATCGCCGGTGATGATGGCGGTCAGGTCGGTGTAGATAATCTCGTTGCTGTCATCGAGAATCCGGAGGATTGGAACCCCGGAACCGAACTTCGCCTCGTAGTCGATCTTTGGCTGGTTGAGCGGCGTGTTGCCCGGCGAAGCCGCGGCCAGCTCCTTCGCCGTGACCTGGCTGCGGTACCAGAACGAGCCTTTCGGCTGCACGTTCACCGCGCCGAAGAGGCCGGCGGTCTGCTGCGCACCATCGTCCGGGAGGTTTTCGCCGGCGGTGACCGCGCCCATTGTGTTGGCGAGGTATGGCCCTTCCTTCGTGGCGCGGATCACGTACGTCTTCGTGTTGCCGGGGGCGACGGCCGGGGCGAGGGCATTCGGGTTCGCCCCGACAAACGAGCCGTCGTCGTCGATCGTCCCCACCAGCTCCATGCCGGCGGCATGGAACGAGGCTTGGCGCGTCGCCGGCTGGGTCGTCCCCGACACCGGCGCGTTGGCCAGAAGGTTGGTGAACGTGATCTGCAGGCAGTCGCCCACATTGGCGCGCAGGACCATCGGCCGCGGGCGTTTGTCGGGCCGAAGCACGGCGTTGCCCGGACCGAGCGGCTTGGTGGTGTCGGACTGGACAACGTCGCGCTTGAGCGCGAACATCATCCCCTCAGCCATGGCCGCGCCGAGGCGGTTGATGAAATATGGCTGATCGATCGCCACCACGTCGGCTTTGATGACGCGATCACAACCGGGCTGCGCTTCCGCGGAAACGGCCACGAAGAACAGAAGGGCGATGAGCACGAACAGGGATGGACGCCGCATGGAACCTCCTCATCTGCCAGATGACAGTGGAACTCTCATGACATCACCGGAACAAATCTCGGATATAACTCAGATATAAGAAAGACGCTCCGCCCGGCCCGGTTGTGAACGAACCTTCACAAGCGGCTCCGCCCGGGCGTCTACCGAGGCGGCTGATGTTTCATGTCATCGTCAATTGCGGCTTCTGCGAGAGGGAGATCGGCCGCTGCATCGACTCCCTGAAGATGCAGACCCACCGCGAATGGAAAGCGTGGGTGAACATTGACCGCAACGGGGACGACACCTGCCGCAATGCGGTGGCCGCGGCGTCGGGCGATCCCCGTTTCGACATCTCCCGGAACGAGCGCCGGCTCTATCCGATGGAGAACATCCTGCGCACCATCGCCCGCAGCGGCGCCGGCCCCGAGGACGTGATCATCATCGTCGACGGAGACGACTGGCTGATCACCGAGCACGCCTTTACCATCATCGCCGAGACCTACGAGCGCTCGGACTGCTGGCTCACCTACGGAAGCTGGATCAGCGATGATCCTCGCTCCCCCGGGCGCTGGCCGGCCTACGAAGAGGGAACCGCCGACTTCCGCTCGGCCCCCTGGCTTGGAACGGCCGTCCGGACCTGGAAGCGCTGGTTGTTCGATCGCATCGACGACGCCGACTTCCGCGATGAGCGGGGCCGGTATCTGCGCCTGACCGAGGACGTCGGGTGCATGTTTCCGATGCTGGAGATGGCCACCACCGCCCGGGCACGGCACATCGCCGAGCCGCTGCTTTTCTACAACCGTTCCAGCGATCACGATTCCGGACGTTCCCTCGCGGACGAGGGACGCCGCAACACGGTTTATCTTCGAGGGCGTCTGCCATACGCGCCGCTCGCGGAGAAGCCGCCTTTCCGTTCACAGACGGCCCTCCACAGCCGTCTTTCCACATAGGGGTGTGCCTCGAGGCGCGCCGGAGGTCTGCTATGGACAAATGGAACATTGGTTATGAGGGCGACAACATCCACATCGTCATTCCGCGCCAGCACGCTTCCGATCTTCTCTATGCGCTGACGCTCGGCCTTGGAGGCAACACGCTCACTCCAACCAAGCCCGGGAACGGAAACGGCGGGAACGGCGGGGGCGCCGCCACGCCTGCATCCGGCGCGTCGCCCGCAACCGGCAAGGCCGGCGGAAAAGAGGGGACGAAGGGCGGGAGCAAGAGCGGTGGAAAGAGCGGCGGCAAAGGCGGCGGAAAGAGCGGCGGAAAGACCGCGGCAAAGACCGGCAAGCCAGCCGTAGTCAAGAAGTGATCTCTGCCGATGGAGCGCCTGGCGAAAGCACCGCTCCTCGGCGAGCCGCTCGCTGCCGTAGTTCGCCGCCGGCTCGGCGATAGCCCCTGGTCGCTGGCACTGGTGGACGAGTTCCTTGGCACGAGCGGCTACAGCCGGCCGTTCGCGCTGTCGCTGGCCACCCTCTCGCGCAATCGCGCCGAGAGCTGGCCGATGCGGCGAGCGGCCGCGCTGATGCTCGAGCACCAACTGCTCCGCATCGACGAACATGCCTCCCGCGAACAGCTCTTCTGGCTCGACGAGTTGCACGTCCCCTCTGGGGACGAGTTGCACATCGAGGGTTACCGCGCGACAACGCGCCGCGATGTTGCTGCCGAGCTGCGTCTGCGGCTGTCGCGCCTGGCGCGCGTTCACGATCGCATTCACGGTCACGACACGACGCCGGAAGCGTTCGACGACTTTCTCAGCGTGGCCGGCCGCGACTGCCGCATCACCACCGGCCGCTATCTCTGGAGTCCCGATGACGTCGGGGCCGAGATCGAGCGCCAGATGCGGCGCTCGCGCGGGATCCCCGCCGATGCGAAGTACGTTCATCCCGACACCGACAAGGAGATTCTTCATCAGATCGAGCGCCTGCCGCTCATGGAGCGGGAGATCGTTCTCCGATTGATGCAAGGGTCTCCGATCCGCTGGGTCGACCCCGCTACACCGAGCGAGATCAACGTACTGGTTGAATACCCACTCGGCTCGGTGGTCCTGGTCATCAAACCGCCCGGCAGCGACGTCGAGATCGAGATCAAGCGCGCCGGCGTCCGCGGCCCCCGCCCGTTCGACCTCAAGATCTGGCGCGATGGGAAGCGGGTGCCGCGATCCCACCACCTGCAGGGCGGCTCGATGACGCATCTCCTGTCGTGGGAGTCATGCCAGTCGGGGTTCTTCTCCCGCCTCTACCGGCTGATCCACGGCCAGGAGGCGTCGATGTCGCGGACCTTGCAGATCGCCAATGTCTTCGGCATCCCGTCGCGGGTTGGCGAGCTGACGACGGTGGAGTACTTCACGCGGCCGGAGGTCTTCGATCGGGAGTATCGAAAAGTCCACGCCGACCTTCATTTCATCAGCGACATCCTTTCGATGAAGGATCCGCGCGCGCCGGTCAAGCGAACGCCGTTGCCGAAGAACCCCGTGGAGACAACCGTCCGGCTCCTCGGCGTAACGCGTCCCGCCCAGGCCGTGCAGGTGGGAAACTCGGCTTTCCGCCTCGACAAGCTCGCGCACTACCTCGACGCCGGAGGCCCGGCGGAGTACTTCGGCGGCCTGGGACGTGACTACACGCCGGACGATGCCCGCCGTTTCGCCGACGAACTGCTCGATGAAGTGCTCTGCGTCTATCAGCCGCTGGACGTCCCCTATCGTTCGCAGCGGCAATACATCGGTGCGGCGCTACGCGTGCCGGCGAACCGCCAGCGCGCGCGGCAGAACTTCCTGTCTGTCGCCGGGCAGATCGGCCGCTTCTGGGGAACGCTCTACGCCGCCGGCGGTCACACGGACGGCGAGTCATTCGTCGGCCGCAATACCGGCCTGCGCACGGTATGGGAGAACGGCGCCTGGCGCATCCGCATCACCTTCATGGACCACGACGGGATGCAGCTCATCGGACAAAACCTGGCCTGGTTCCATCCCCGCGGCACGCTTGCCGATCAACGCGGCGATCACCATTTCATCTTCGGCCGCAACACCCGCGCCGTGCGGATGAAGGGAGCGCTTGGATTCCTGCAGATGATCTACCGAACCGGCGAAGCTGGCCGGAAGGAGGGAGTGGTCACCCTCAAACAAGCCATGAAAGAAGCCTTCGACCGCACCCGCGAAGCCCTTCGTACCAACCCCGAGGTACGCGAGCGCTTCAACACCTCCTTCCTCGACCGGCTCGAGTTCTGGCATGAGATGGTGAGCGCGTACTTGAAGACGAACAAGTCCCGCCCTGCCCGCGCCCTTTGGCGCCGCAAGACCGAAGAAGCGATGCGCGCCCTCGCCTATCCCGACGACCTGCGGCAGGAGCATTTCTCTACGTTGCGACGGAGATCGCGGTTGCTGAACAGTTTGGGGTTCCTGTACAGATAAAGTAGGCGACCATCCCTAGAAACTCGCCATCGCATCCAACGACCTCAGGAACGACAGGACTGACCGTTGGCGGCTCCACCCTAACATAAGGCGTTAGCTCCTCGAATATGCAGCTCTTAAAACTCTTAAACCGCATGCATACAACGCAATCAGTCGTATCGCGCCGGGGCTAGACACTCGCAATCAGAGCCCTCGACTAGCCGTATCCTACGATTTTCCGTACCATCGCATCGCAAGGGATAAGGGCATCGAGCGCACACCACCCAGGCCTGAGCAGTACCGTTGTATACTTCTTCAAATTCCATGATGGGTGATTCAACCCTCTTCCGTTCCTCTCCTGTATCATCCGTACTTCGGGAAAACATGCTGAAGCAACCAGAGGCATGGAAGAGACTTGCGCCACGTTTCGTACCGGAACAGCCGCGCAAAATCCTCTCGCTTGACGGTGGGGGCATCCGCGGCCTGATCACGCTGCGCGTCTTGAAGCGCATCGAGCAGATCGTGAAGGAACAGACCGGAACACTGCGGTTGTGTGACTACTTCGACTATATCGGCGGGACCAGCACCGGGGCGATCATCGCGGCGGGACTTGCTCTTGGCAAGACCGTCGACGAGATTCTCAGTTTTTACAAGGAAGCCGGCGCCATGATGTTCGACGAGGCATCGGTTTTCGAACGCTGGCTGCGTAGCTCCTACAAGGCAGATCCGTTGATCAAGCGGCTGCAGAAAGAATATGGCGCCGGCACCACGCTCTCGCCGGACGACCTCGAGTGTCTGTTGCTGATCGTGACCCGCAATGCCACGACTGATTCGCCGTGGCCTGTCAGCAGTAACCCCGACGCAAGATATTGCGCGACTGACCGGCCGGACTGCAATCTCCGGGTGAAGCTGTGGCAGCTCGTGCGTGCCTCCACCGCCGCACCGACGTTCTTCCCGCCCGAGGTCATCCAGTGGGACAAGAAAGATGTGAAGAAATCGTTCGTCTTCGTCGATGGCGGAACGACGCCCTACAACAATCCAGCTTTCCTGTTGTATCGGATGGCGACACTCGAGCCTTACAACCTGCAGTGGCAACGGGGTGAACAAAACCTGCTGATCATTTCGGTCGGGACCGGCGCGGCACCGGGACGGGCGCAGGAGATTCGCAGCCCGGAATGGAACAAGCTGATGAACGTCAAAGAGCTCGTGGGAACGCTGATGTACTCCGCGATGGTCGACCAGGACATCAATTGCCGCACCCTCGGGCACTGCACGCATGGCGATGAGATCGACCGCGAGATCGGCGATCTCTGCCCCAAAGTTCCGGCCACGACCGACCTCGGCCGGGCCTTCCTCTATGCTCGCTACAACGCGGAACTGACCGAGGCCGGCCTCGCGAGGATCGGCTGCGGGAACATCGACCCGGGGCGGGTCAGAGAGCTCGATGCCGTGGCAGCCATGGAACAGTTGATCACGATCGGTGATGCGGTTGCAGCCACCGTCGACGCCGCACACTTCGGTACCTTCCTCGGAAAGACGCGACCGTGATCCCGCGCACGTTCATCATTCGCCCCTTCGGCGAGAAACGGGGGTTCGACTTCGAGCGTGTGGAAACGGATCTGATCGGTCCGGCCCTTGACGCCTTCGGCATCGAAGACCGCACCACGCTCGACATCCTGCGCAGCGGCAACATCCGAGTAGACATGTTCCATCGGTTGCTGACCGCGGACCTGGTGATCGCCGACCTTTCGATTCACAATGCCAACGTCTTCTACGAGCTCGGGATCCGCCACGCCCTCCGGCGCCAGCATACGATCCTGATCCGCTGCCCGGCTGACCCGATTCCATTCGACCTCTTCACCGACCGTTACCTGCAGTACGACTGCGCAGATCCCGCGGCTGTGCTCGAAACACTGAAAAAGAGCATCCGGCAGACTCTCGAGTCCGGCGTCGTGGACAGCCCGGTATTCAATCTGCTGCCTAATCTGAAAGAGCCGGATGCCGAGGCGTTCATCACCGTTCCCCGCGGCTTCGCCGAGGCAGTAAGCCGGGTCTACGACTCGAAGGACGACGTTGAGACCAAAATCGCCGACTTGGCGCTGTTCGGCAGCGACATCCGCACGTTGCCGTGGGAGACGGGAGGGCTCCGTCTCATCGGCCGCAAACAGTTCAAGCTCGACAAAGGGGCAGCAGCGCGGGTGACGTGGGAGCGGATCCGCGAGGACCACGAGGACGACGTCGAAGCGAATCTGACGCTCTCCACGATCTATCAGCGGCTGGGCGAGATCAGCGCCTCGGAGCAGACGGTCGAGCGGGTGATGAATGCAAAGAACACGACGCTCCGCGATCGCTCGGAAGCATTGGCGCTTCGCGCGCGCAACGCGAAGAGCCGCTGGCTGGCGCAGTGGCGCGACATCGCCGACTTGACGGATCGGGCACGAATCGCCGTGGCTTCCGCAGCTCTCATGCAATCCCACACGAGCTACTTCGACGGCTACATGCTCGACCTGCACTATTACCCCGGCATCAACGCCCTGGCGACCGCGGTCATCATCTCGGAGCTCGCAAAGCGCGAGGAAGGCGCCTGGCAGAACGCATTCGACGAAGACGACGATGCTACGACCGCTCTGGTACCCATGAAACAGTGCCTAAGTGAGCTCCCTGCCGCAATCCGGATGTCGGTCGAATCGGTCCGGCGCGCCTCCGCGCCAAAGCGCGACATCTGGGGCGAAATCACCCTGGCGGACCTCACCTACCTAACCGGCACCTCTCCCGATCGCGTGAAAGCGCAATATGGCCGCCTGGTCAAAGACCAGCACATCTCGCGTTTCGAGATTCGCGCCATGCGAGCGCAGATCGAGATCTTCGCCAGCCTGGACCTTCTGCCGGATCGTACTCCCGCTGCACTGGAGGCGTTGCCGATACAGGACGAGGAGAAGCCCCAACCGCACATCCTCGTCTTTACCGGTCATCGCGTCGATGCACCGGGCCGGAAAGAAGCGCGCTTCCCGCAGGAGAAAGTAGAGGTCGCAAAAGCCGAGATCGAGAGGGCACTCGACCACGAGATGGCCGAGCACGGGGCCTTCCTGATCGGGATCGCCGGCGCCGCAAGCGGCGGCGACATACTCTTTCACGAGGCGTGCATCGCCCGCGCGATTCCAAGCATCGTCTACCTAGCCCTTCCTGCGGAGTCGTTCGCAAGGGAGTCCGTGAACGATTCCGGAGACGACTGGACAATGCGTTTTTACGCGCTGCTCAAGACGCGGCCACCGCGGGTTCTGCAGGAGACGCAGGAGATCCCCACGTGGCTCGCGACGAAACGCGAGAAACTGACCGTGTGGCAGCGGAACAATCTCTGGATCCTGCACCGCGGACTGGTGCATGGCGGCGCGAACATGACCCTGCTCGCTCTCTGGAATGGCAAAGCTGGAGACGGCCCTGGGGGCACCGAGGACATGGTGAGCCAAGCGCGGAGCTCGGGCGCGCGGGTGGTGCTGATCGGCAAGGACACAATCTTCCTGTGGTGAGCGCTCAGCGATCTGCGACTCACCCCGGCTCGACAGAATATCTCGAGGCGAAGGCGCACCGAGATCGCTGATTCATGCACAGCCATCGTTGCTGAATTGTAAGTATCCGCACCAGTCCGTTTTCGGTCATCGGACACGTCGCCCAGCCACCTTCTCGGTTTGCGCAAACCATGTGTGCGCGGTTTCGTGACGGACGTGATCCGGGTGAAACAGAGCCACCAGTACGTTCACGTCGAGCAATGCGATGCTGCTCACGGTTCGTCACGAAGGCTGTTAACGATCTCCATCGTAAGCGGAGCATTCCCTCCGGACGCCGCGGCATTAGTGGTACCCCGTTGCGAATCTCGGGGATTTCCGCCGGCTGAAGACCCCTTTCTGGCGAGGTCGGACAGAACACGTACAGCGGTTATGCCCCTGTTCGCGGCGATTTCGTTCGCGGCTTCGAGTACATCGTCATCCACCATCAAGCCTCGTTCTCATGGTACGAATCGTAACATCACAGATCCGATGAAGTAATCCGCGCCATCAACACAACCGCGCCACCAGATACGGCACCGCAGATGAAACCGTCCGTTGAGCGTTTTCCTGGCAACGTTTAAACGTTTAGACGTCTATTGGGCGTTCCGCGGTCTACGCCCTCGACCGGCCCAGATGACCTCGACGTCATATGCAGCAACCTCGGCATCCGCGGTCATCAGGGGCAGACGTTCGATCTGTGATTGGGCGACCAGAAGACGATCGAACGGATCGCGATGGTGATGCGGAAGCAAACCGACCCGCAACGCGTGCGTCAGATACACCGGCAAAGAAGTCATTGATAGAACCACCATCTGCGACGAGACAAATTCCGCAGCAGGCTCCGATAACTCCAGCTTCCCCAGCGACGCTTTGATGGCAATTTCCAGCGCGCTCACAGCGGACAGCACAACAGTGTTTTCGGCGCTTTCGATGAGCTTAGCCGCCGACGGCAGCAAGCGCTCAGGATTTCTGACCGCCCAGAGCCAGCAATGCGTGTCAATCAGAAACCTCATTACCGCCAGGTTTCAGGATCGACCGGGGCATCGAAGTCGTCGGCAATCACCACCTTGCCCTTGTACTGTCCGAGCACACGTTTCTTCGACGGCTTCGTAACCGCGACCAGCTTCGCAACCGGCTCGCCGCTGCGCGCGATGATTACTTCTTCCCCTGCTTCCACCTGCGCCAACAAACGAGAGAGGTTGGTCTTTGCTTCATGGATGTTCACTTCGATCATGATCGACTCAGGTTAGCTTAGCTAACAGACTTAGTCAATACAACCGCGCCGCTAGATACGGCACCGCCGTCTCTACGCGTAGGACTCGCTCGCCGATCGACACCGCCGTGAACCCCGCCCGCTCCAGCGAGGCGATCTCCGCGTCGATGAATCCTCCCTCGGGGCCGATGACGAGGGTGACCGACTCGCGGACGTCGCGCGGGCAGACTTCGGATGCGCGGGGGTGGGCGACGAGCGCACGCGTGCCGTGCGCGATGGACGGCAGCTCATCCTCGACGAACGGGCGGAAGAGGCGGCGGGTCTCGATCGAAGGGAGGACGGTGTCGCGGGCCTGCTCCAGGCCGAGGATCGATTGCGCGCGGAGGTTATCGGGGGAGAGACGCGGCGAGCTCCAGTAACTCTTTTCCACACGCCAGGCGTTGAGCAGCACGATGCGCTTGATGCCGAGCGAGGTGGCGCCGGCGATGACGCGGTTCAGAACTTTCGGACGCGGCAACGCCAGGATGAGGATCAACGGCAGCGGCGTTGGTGGGTTGCGGTCGAGCACGACATCCATCTCCAGCGCCTCGTCATCGAGCCTCGTGATCGTCCCGCGTCCGATGCGGCCGTCGGCGGCGCCGGCCGCGAGCTCCTCGCCCACCGCGGCGCGATGCACGTCGGTAACGTGCTGCAAGCGGCGGCCGGTCAGCCGGACGCGCGAGCCGCCGAAGAAGTCGTCGTCGAAGAGAAGGATCAGGTTCACGGCGTTGCAACGATAATCCCCTCCGCATGAACGTGCAGCCTGACCGGAGATGGGAATCGTTCGCGGAGCGCGAGCCGTACTTTGCCGTCTTCACCGATCCGAAGTTCTTGAGCGCGAACCGGACGGCGAACCACGTACGCGAATTCTTCGACAGCGGCGAGCTGCTGGCCGATGCGATCTTCTACACCATCAAACGGCGGCTGGTGCACGACTACGCGCCGCAATCGATCCTCGAGTACGGCTGCGGGCCGGGGCGACTGGCCATCCCCTTCGCCCGGCGCGCCGTCTCCATCACGGCGGTCGACCGCTCTCCGGCCATGCTGGAGGCGGCGCGCCGGGAAGCGGCGAAGCAATCGATCTCGAACATCCACTTCACCACCGCTTCCTCGTTCGATCCGGCACAGCGCAAGTTCGATCTCGTCAATGCCTACCTTCTCTTCCAGCGCCTTCCGCCCGCGCAGGGGCTGGCACTCTTCCGCGAGCTCCTCGGATGCATCGGTTCGGGCGGCATCGGCGCGTTTCATTTTCTCTACCGAGGATCGGCCTCGCCGTTCGTCAGGTTGACGCGGGGGGCTCGCGAACGACTCCCCATCGTCAACGGCATCCTCAATCGCATGCGCGGCAAGGCGTCCGATGCACCGTTCATCCCCAGCCATCCCTACGATCTCGACGATGTCTTTCGCATCGTGGCCGAGGCCGGGATCGAAACGAGCCACGTCACCTTCCAGTATGACGAAGAGAGGACCAGCGCGATCGTCTTCGTCCAGGCGCCGCTGTCGTTTCCGGCGAGCGACGAGGCTGAAGCCGCGACGCCCGCCAACGAGCCCGCGACCGGCGGGTTGATCGACGTCCGCGACATGATCGCGAAGACATCGATCGAGGAGCTGAATCGCACCGCCGAGGAGTACTTCGCGTCGCTCAAGGAGTGGGAGCACCACCTCGCCAAGCCGTTCAGCAAAGCGGATGAGACGCCGCCGATTCTGATGGCCTTGGCCACTCTGCTGCAGGGATTGCGGCTCACACCGGGGACGACCGTGCTCGAATTCGGCGCCGGCACCGGATGGCTGTCGCGATTTCTGACGCAGCTCGGCTGCCGGGTCATCCTGCTCGACGTATCCCCGACCGCGTTGCGAATCGCACGCGCGCTGTACGAGAAGCAACCGCCGATCGGTGAGCGGCCCGAGCCTCGGTTTCTCCCGTTCGACGGGCACCACATCGACCTTCCGGACGGCAGCGTGGAACGGATCATCTGCTTCGACGCCTTCCACCATGCGCCGAATCCCGACGATGTGCTGCGCGAATTCGGCCGCGTACTGACGCCGGGCGGCATCGCCGCCTTCGCCGAGCCGGGCCCCCGGCACTCGCGCACGCCGCAATCGCAGTTCGATGCGGACCTACGGCGTGGTGGAGAACGACGTCGACATCCACGCCATCTGGCGCAGCGCATGGAGCTCCGGATTCCGCGACCTGAAGCTCGTCGTTTTCCACGGAACCCCGTTTCACGTCTCGCTCGACGATTACGAAGACCTGCTCACCGGAGGGGCCACGAATGCAAAGTGGGTGGCCTCCACGCGGGCTTTTCTCCGCAACGTCCGCAGCTTCTTTCTATACAAGGAAGGATCGGAGCGGATCGACAGCCGAAGCGCCTCCGGCCTCGCCTGTGAGATCGCGGCGGCGCTCATCACCTCGCCGGCGATGGCGGGGCAGACGATCATCGTCGAGGCGACGGTCACCAACCGCGGTACCGCGATCTGGCTGCCGTCGAACGCGCCGTTCGGCGGCGTCGCCGTTGGCGCGCATCTTCACGACGCGGCCGGAAAGCTGATCACCTTCGACCTTCACTGGGAGCGCCTGACCGATCCGCCGCGGGAGATCGCGCCGGGCGAAGCGGTGAGCGTCCGCATGTCGATTCCGGCGCAGCCCGCGGGGAGATATCTGCTCGAAATCGATTGCGTATCCGCCGGCGTGGCCTGGTTTGCGCAGCTCGGATCGCAGCCGGCCCGGCTCACCGTCGATGTCGTTCGCGCCGATGTATGATGGGCCGGCATGAACATCGAGACCCGCAAAAAAGGTGACGTCGTGATCGTCGATTTTCAGGGGCGCCTGGCGGTAGGCGTCGGCGACGATCTGTTGCCGCGACTCATCGAGCAGCTCCTCGACGAGGGCAACCGCAAGATCCTCCTCAACCTTTCTGACATGGATTACATCGACAGCAACGGTCTCGGCGAGCTGGTGCAGAGCCTCAAAGTCTCCGGCCGCCACGGTGCGTCGCTCCGCCTTCTCAAACCGCAGGACCGCGTGAAGAAGACGCTCAAGCTGACCAATCTCCTGCCGATGTTCAGCGTCTACGACACCGAGGCCGAGGCCATCAAAGCCTTCGACGCTTAGGCCGGCACGGCCGGCAACGTCGGTTGCCCAAGGCTCGGCCGCCATCTTCGGGATCTCTCTACCGCGTGGACTCCTGGAGGGTTTGATTTACAGAAGGCAGTCTATAGATTAGACTCTCCGCATAAAAAGGAGAGTCATGGATCGATTCATTACTTCCGTGCGCGCAGCCTGCATCACCTACCGTTCTCCGCTGGCCACCTGTGCTCCCGCCGGCCTGATCTGCGAACGACGTATGCGCAGCCTCCGCCGAAGAGCCGCGCAGCGTTTGCCGCAGCGCCCAGTAAACGCCGACGCGTAGCGGGAAGAACGCAGGGGCCCTTCCCCGGCCGCGTATCGCCAGCACGAACGAGGCCCAGCGATCGCTCCCGCGTAGCCTGTTGGGTGCAATTTGACCGACAACCGACAACCGACAACGCGGCGTAGCCGCAGCGATGGCACACACCTTGCCGAGCTCACCCGTGATGTTCCGCGGACAACGCAGCCGTTCGGCGACGAAGGTGTGGCCCGGGACGGCCTACCCGCTCGGCGCGACCTACGACGGATCGGGAACCAACTTCTCGCTTTTCTCGGAAGTGGCCACGCGCGTCGAGCTTTGCTTCTTCGATGACGGAGGCAGCCAGACCTGCGTCAATCTGCCGGAGATGACCGGCTTCATCTGGCACGGCTACGTTCCCAACATCGGGCCGGGACAGCGCTACGGATTCCGGGTTCACGGACCGTGGGAGCCGCAGGGCGGGAACCGGTGCAATCCCGCCAAACTGCTGCTCGATCCCTACGGCAAGGCGGTCGACGGCAACGTGCAGTGGAACGAGGCCGTCTTCGGACACTTCTTCGACAATCCCGACGGGAAGAATGACGCCGACTCGGCGGCCTTCATGCCGAAGTCGGTCATTACCAGCCCCTACTTCGACTGGGGAGCCGACCGCTACCCGCGCAGGCCGTGGCACGAGACGATCATCTATGAGGTCCACGTCAAGGGTTTCACGCAAGACCATCCCGAGGTGCCGGAGCATCTGCGCGGCACCTACGCGGGACTGGCTCACCCTTCCGCCATCCATCACCTGAAAACGCTCGGCATTACCGCGGTCGAGCTCCTCCCCGTCCATCAGTACATCCACGATTCGCTTCTCCTCGAGCGCGGACTGCGCAACTACTGGGGCTACAACTCGATCAGCTATCTGGCCGCGCACAATGAGTACTCCTCGGGAGGACAGACAGGCCAGCAAGTGCAGGAGTTCAAGCAGATGGTGAAGACGCTGCACGAGGAAGGGATCGAAGTCATCCTCGACGTGGTCTACAACCACACCGCCGAGGGCAATCACCTCGGGCCGATGCTGTCGATGAAAGGCATCGACAACGCCGCCTACTACCGCCTCATGCCGGATGATCCGCGCTATTACATGGACTACACCGGAACCGGCAACAGCCTGAATATGCGCCATCCGCACGTGCTGCAGCTGATCATGGACTCACTGCGCTACTGGCACCTGGAGATGCACGTCGACGGCTTCCGGTTCGATCTGGCCTCGACGCTCGCCCGCGAGTTGCACGACGTCGATCGCCTCAGCGCGTTCTTCGACATCGTCCAGCAGGACCCTGTGCTGTCGCAGGTCAAGCTGATCGCCGAGCCGTGGGATGTCGGCGAGGGGGGTTATCAGGTCGGCAACTTTCCGCCGCTCTGGTCGGAGTGGAACGGCCAGTACCGCGACTCGGTCCGCGATTACTGGCGCGGCACCGGCCAGACCCTCGGCGAGTTCGCCAACCGCCTGACCGGAAGCTCGGACCTGTACGCGGAAACGGGACGGCGGCCGTATGCATCGATCAACTTCATCACCGCGCACGACGGCTTCACGCTTCGCGACCTCGTTTCGTACAACGACAAGCACAACGAGGCCAACGGCGAGAACAACGCCGACGGAGCCAACGACAACCGGTCGTGGAACTGCGGCCAGGAAGGGCCGGCGGACGATGATGCGATCAACAACCTTCGTGCGCGGCAACAGCGGAACTTCCTGGCGAGCCTGGTCCTGTCGGTCGGCGTACCGATGATCTGCGGCGGCGATGAGATCGGGCGGACGCAACACGGTAACAACAACGCCTACTGCCAGGACAACGATGTCTCATGGTTCGATTGGCCGAATATCGACGGCGAGCTGTTCGCCTTCGCAGCACGCCTGATCGAGTTCCGCCGCTCGCATCCCGCCTTCCAGCGGCGCCGCTGGTTCTACGGCCGCCCGCTTCGCGGCGCGGGGGTGAGCGATATCGGCTGGTTCAAGCCTGACGGCGAACAGATGACAGACGACGACTGGCAAGGAGACTTCGCCCGAAGCATCGGCGTCTTCTTCAGCGGTCACGGAATCCCTCCCGGTGCGCGCGGCGAGGAAGTCGTCGACGACAGCTTCTTGCTGTTTTTCAACGCCCACTACGAAGCGATGCCGTTCAAACTCCCAGCCGGCCCATGGGGCGAGCGCTGGGAGCCCGTGATCGACACGAACCAACCAATCCCCGACCTGCGCGATCACGATGCGCTGCGCGCCGGCGAGGTGGTGGATGTGGAGTCGCATTCGATGATGGTGCTGCGGAGGATGGAGTAGGCCCTGAGTTTTCTCACCGACTCTCAAATAGCGATAATTGCTGTCGTGAAAAGGGTGCACCTGACGCTGGATGAGGATCTACTTGCGCGTTTGGATCGCGCTGCTCGCCGATCCAGAACCACGCGGTCGGAGTTCACGCGACAGGCACTTCAGGACGCTCTGAACAACATGACAAAGCAGCACGAAGAACAGCATCGACGGGGCTATGCGGCATACCCCGTGGAAAAGGGCGAGCTCAGCGCGTGGGCAACCGAGCAGGTGTGGCCGGAGTGAAACGGGACCAATTGGTGGAATCGTCTGCTACGCTTCGCGAAACGCTACGCGACTCTGCTTCGTCTCACGATCAACATGAACCGCAAAACGATTCTCCAGACCGCGGCTCTGATCGCCGCCGGCGTCATCCTCGCCCTCGTAGCTAACGCCTTTGCGCCACGCGAGCGGAAGCTGGCGATGGCTGGCTCGTATCCGAATGCGCTGAAGGTGCCGGCGCGGGAAACCGCCCCAACGGCGTCGATACTTCCAACCCGCGTTGAGCAGGTACCCGTCGTCCCGACGTCAACGACCGCTTCCGAAACGTCGACCACCGCAACGCAGCCGACAGCGACCGCCGCCATCACCACCGTCGGCCTCAACCCGGCGGCAAAGACTCCGGCGGCGCCAGCGACGACGACAGTCGTCCCCGTCCCCCACCCGCCATCCCCAACTCCCCCATCAGAAGACCGCTTCCTCCCCCATCCCGACAAACCGTACGTCGAGATCACATTCGGCGACGTGAACACGCTGCATGCGAAGAGTGTCCTCTTTCTCGATGCGCGCCGGACGTCGGTCTACGAGCAGGGCCACATCGCCGGCGCGCGGCCGTACTCGGTTTGGGAATCAGACATCGAGGACAAGGTGCGGAAACTGTTCGACGAGCGCGGCGATCCGAGTGCGCAGGCGCTCCCGATCGTCATCTACTGCAGCGGCGGCGATTGTGAGGATTCCCACATGCTGGCGCAGAAGTTGTGGGGCATCCAGTTCAATAACATCTACGTCTACAAAGACGGCTTCCCCGACTGGCAACAGCACGGCGCGCCGATTCACGCGGGAGCGAATCCGTGAAGCGTCTTCTGGCTCATCCCTGGCTCACGATCCGCGTCCAGATCGCTCTCGGCGCAGTCTTCATCATCGCGGCGCTGCCGAAGATCGCCGACCCGCCGTCGTTCGCCCACATGATCTACAACTACCGCCTCGTGCCGTCGCCGCTGATCAACATCAGCGCACTGGTGATGCCGTGGGTGGAGTTGCTGGCCGGCTTGGCGCTGATCCTCAGCGTCTGGAAAGCAGCAGCGCGAACGGTGGTGGCCATCATGCTGGCCGTCTTCATCGTGGCCATTTCCATCAACCTCTTCCGCGACAACGCCATCGACTGCGGCTGCTTCAACGTCGCCGACCGCGGCAAGACACACGAGCAGCGGATCTTCGATATGAAAGTCGATGTATTCCGCGACTTCGGGATGCTGCTGATGGTCGGGCAGCTCTGGTACGCGGGGAAGAAGGAAGAGGACGACGTGTAGGCCGAAAAAGCCTCTCGCGGAGCCTTGACTACCTCACCTCCGTCCCGTCGCACTCGCCCATGAACTTGCCGGCGTAGGTGGCGGTAATGTCCTTGTCCTGCATTTTCATGTGCATGGAACCGTCGAAGGAGTCGCCGCCATAGGTGATCTTGCCCTCGCCGGCCATCCCGTTCTCGCAGGTCATCTTTCAGGAGATCGTGCTGCCGTCGACCTTCACGTCGGTGTAGGTACAGCCGCCGCGTTTATCGCCGGCTTTGGGGATCAGATTCTCGGGTTTCTCGGCCTGCTCCTTGGTAACGCAGGTGAAGATGGTCCTGGCCGGCATCTTCATCGGCATACCGGTCATTTCCATTTGAACGGTCGTCTGCCAGCGGCCGGGCTTGGCTAGGTTGCCGGCAAAGAGAGGAAGAGCGAGTATCGAGACCACCGCGAACAGCGCAAGATTGCGAAGCTTCATCAGTATGCTCCGTTGGTTTTCGGAGGAGTATACGTCAGAGCTTTTTCACACCGCGCGAGCGGGTGGCCGGCTCGATTCGTAGCGCCCCGGTGAGCGCGGCGGACTCGTTGCCGCTCTTCACCATCACCACGAGGGAACCGGCCGGCGTCGAGGCATCGATCTGGAATGTGGCGCTAACGTAGTTCCCCCCCCACTTGAAGTCGGAGATACGGTGGAAGCCGGGATTGGGGACATCGAAGGTGGTCATGCCGCTCGTGAAGCCGTCGCCGCCGATGCCAAGGGTCATCGTCGAACCGGCGTGCAGCGTGGCCGGCATGGCCTGAAGGGTAACGCTGTCCGATCCGGCTGCCCACGCGCCGATCCACTTCGGATTCAGGCGCACTGATCCGGAGCCATCGACGTTGAGATTGCCGTAGAGGCGTCCGTTTTCGACGCGAAGAGAGCCGCCGCCGGCGAACTGCGTCGGAAACGAAGTCACCTTCGCACTCTGCCAGGCGCCGGAAAGGTTCTGAAGGTTGAACGGGCCATCGAGCGGCTCGGCGTAGATGCGATAGGTACCCGGGGGAACACCCTGCAGGGAGAAGTTGCCGTTCTTGTCGGAAAGAGCCGTCATCACCGGCTCGCCCTCGTCATTCTCGGCCACGACTTGCGCCGCGTAGATGCCGCCGTCATCGCCGTAGACGCGGCCCTCGAGCGTGGCGCCCGACGCCGGTTTCGTTTTCGCGTAGGCGGTGGAAATAGCCACGCGGTCGTCGCTGTCCAGCACTGCCGTGGTGCCGGTGCCGATATAGGGATACATGACGGAGGACAACACCGCGGAATGGTCGAGCCCGAGGACGTGACCCATCTCGTGCTCGACGAGTTGCTGCAGGTTGTAGCCGCCCGAGACAGCCGTCGGGTCGATCTGCATGTCGGCCTCGAGGATGCGGCCGCTGTCGTCGTACCAGTTTGTGGTCAGGGCGATGAACTTCTGATCGGCGAAGAGATCGTCGGCCATTGAAACCGTGTTGCGTCCGTCCTTGCCCGCGGAGGCGCCATCGACGACGCCGAGCGATTGGAACGAGAGATTGGCGTCAGGAATCGCCGCCCAATCTTTCCCGGCCCGGTCGAGCAACGCCGCGACTTGCGGGATCGCCTCCACAACGCGGCGGTCGATGGCATAGCGGATCGGAAAGGAGCTATCAGGCCAGGCGACAGGAATCAGCGTACCGTTGTTGAAATAGGTCAGCCGGGCCGCTCCGAACGCCGGCACCGCGGCGATCATGGCGATGGTTACAACGAGGAAAAGGCTTCGGAGGGCGGGCATATCTGAGCCAGTGAACTGCAACCGAGGTGCCATTGCAATAACTATTTCGCGTTCGGGGTCTCGGGGTCTCGCGGTTACGCGGTCTCGGGGTGGCTGGGTGGCTGAGTTTCTGGGTTGCTGAGTTGCTGAGTTGCCAGGCCGGTGTTTGCCCTGCAACTCAGAAACCTAGCAACCTAGCAACCCAGCAACCCCAAGACCCCGAGACCCCGGAACCGCGAGACCACGTCACACAATCGCGATCAGATCGATCTCGACCAGCCCGCCTTTTGGCAATTGCCCGACGCCTACCGTCGTTCGGGCCGGCTTCGTGTCGCCGAAGTACGAGGCGTAGATTTCGTTGAGGGTGTCGAACCTGGCGAGGTCGGTGAGGTAGACGGTAGCCTTGACGACACTGCTGAAGTTGGTTCCGCCCGCGGTTAGCACCGCTTTCAGATTCTCGAAGACGCGCCGCACCTGCGTGGCGAAGTCGCCGTCGACGAGTTTGCCGGTGGCGGGATCGAGAGCGATCTGTCCCGAGGTGTAGATGATGTTGCCGGACCGGATTGCCTGCGAATAGGGGCCAATTGCTTTCGGCGCCTTGTCCGTTGCGATGATTTCCATGCTTGCTCCTTCAGGATTTGAGCGTGACAGTATAATCGCGGCACCTTTTCTCGGAGCTCATACGACGCATGGCAACGTACTCCGGCAATGCATCGCTCTCTCAAGCTGTAAAAGACCGCGTTCTGTCGACGTTCCAGCAGAGCCTGACGCTATACAAAGAAGGCCGCTCGGCCGAGGTGGTCGAGGGCTGCACGCTCATCCTGCGCATGGATCCGATGTTCGATCCGGCCCGCAAGCTGCTCGAGAAAACGCGCAATCCGAACGCGGCCATCAATGTCGATTCGCTCCTGCCGGCCGCGCCAGGATCCGATATCTTGAACGAAGCGCGGGCGGCGCTGGCGGCTCGTGACTTTCAGAGGGCCGCGGAGCTCACCTCCGAGGTGCTACGCGACGACTTCACCAACGAAGAAGCGCGCCTGGTCAACGACACGGCGCGGGAGAGGATCGAGGCTGCTCCCTTCGTCGAACAGTTCATCCGCAAGTCGGAGATGTTCGCCAGGCAGGGCAACGCCAGCGCGGCGCGGTCGGAACTGGAGAAGGCCCGGGCGCTGGACGACGGTCATCCTGGCATCCGCCGCGTTGCCGAATCGATGAAGGCAGCCGAGCCGCCGGCCGCGCCATCATTCAACTCCGGCAGCAGCCCTTCGTTCGTCGTCGAAACACCGCCGCCCGCCCCCACGGCCCGCAGCGCCGCGCAGGCGGCCGACTTCGGGTTCACATTCGAAGAGGAGAAGCCGGCCGAGCCGGAGTCGCCTTTCGGAGCTTTCTCATTTGGCGGCGCCCCGTCGCCCGCTGCTCCGGCGCCTCCTGCCGCCGGCGGTTTTTCGTTCGATACACCCGTGGCGCCGCCGGCACCGCCGTCGGCGCCGTCGTCATCGTCCCCATTTGGCGCCGGAGGATTCTCGTTCGATACACCCGCCACACCCGCGGGTGGCGGATTCGATTTCGGCCCCGCGGCGCCGCCGGCGGGCGGCGACCAGCGGAAGATTCAGCAGTACCTCGCGGACGGAGACCGCGCCGCCAGCGCCGGCGACTACCAGCAGGCCATCGATCTCTGGTCGCGCATCTTTCTGATCGATGTGACGAACGATGAGGCGTCGCACCGGATCGAGAGCGCGAAGGCAAAGCGCCGCGAGATCGAGAGCAAGGTGGAAGCGATCATCAACGCCGGCGAGCTGGCCTATAACGCCCGCGACAACGAGACGGCGCGCGCCAAGTTCAACGAAGCGCTGCGCCTCGATCCTGGCAACCTCACTGCCAACGATTATCTCGGCCGGATGTCGAATACCGCCGGCGAGAAAAGCGCGCCGGCATTCGAGGCCCCATTCGCCATCCCCCCGCCCTCGCGCGGGGACATCTTCGACGACGATCAGTTGAGCGGCTCCTACGATTCGCTCAAGCCTCCCGATCTGCCCGTCGCGAAAGCACCGGCAAAGGCGAAAGCGCCCGCCGCCGCTCCCACACCGTCAAAGAACGGCTCGCGAATGGGCGTGCTCATCACCATCGCCGCGGTCGTGATCGTGGCCGCCGTGGGCTGGTTCGCGTGGTCGAAGTACTTGACCAAGCCGGCCTACGATCCGAGCGCCACGCAGGCGATCTTCCGTCAGGCCGATGCCCTGGCGAAGCGCAACCGCTTCGATCAGGCCATCGCCATGCTGCGCGATGTGAAGCCGGCCGATCCGCGGCACGATAAGGCGCTGGAGATGATCGCCGACCTGCAGCACAAGAAGTCGCAGGCGGCGGAGATGCTGAACGGGCGGCCGTCGGCGATCGTGTACGACGAGAGCATCACCGCCGGCCGCACGGCATTCGACGGACACGACTATGATGCCGCCAAGACCGCCTTCGACAACGCCGCGCGGATCAAACCGCTCCCGCCGGACATATCGACGATGTATGCGGCCGCCTCCCAACAGGTGGCCAAACTGGAGGTGGCGAAGGCGCTGTTCAGCGAGCAGAAGTATCAGGATGCCATCGCCAATCTCGACCCGCTGCTGCAGGCCGATCCGCAGAATCAATCCATCCGCCGGATGCTCACGAGCGCCCACTTCGACCTCGGCGCGATCGCTCTTCAGGAGGAACGGCTCCCCGATGCCATCCGCGAGTTCGACCTCGTGCTGAAGGCCGATCCGAATGACGAACTGGCCAAGAGGAGTAAGACGCTGGCCGACCGATATTCCGGTCAGCCGAAAGACCTGCTGTACAAGATTTACGTAAAATATCTGCCGTTGAGGAAGACGTAGCGGTTACGAGGTCTCGCGGTTACGAGGTCTCGCGGTTACGAGGTCTCGCGGTTACGCGGTCTCGCGGTCTATGAATCCGACGACCACGAGACTCGAACCCCGAGGCCTCACGAAGTGGGAACGGAAAACAGGCTTGATGGTCGCTGGTCTCGCGGTCGTAGAATTTACTGACCGCGAGACCTCGCAACGCCGAGACCGCGCGACCGCGATGGGAGGGTGTGATGCGATTCGATGAGGTCGAGCTGCAACCTGCGGCGTTCGATGTTGACGCTGCCGCTCCACCGCCATCCGCTCCGGCTTCGTTCTTCCGTCGGCTGGCCGCGCTCCTCGTCGATCTCTCCCTCTTCGCCGCCCTCGGCCTGGCGCTCTCCCCACTCCTGCCGGCGTCTATGAGCACGATTTCCATCGCCTCGCTGGCCGGCTTTCTCATCATCATCGCCTTCTACTATTTCGCCGGCACGCGGGCTTTGCGGGGAAAGACGATCGGTGGGGCGATCTTCGATGTGCGCGCGCGAAGGCGCGGTGCGGTCTGACGCCGTGATCTACTCCTTCTTGAAGGGCGAGATGGTCAAGGCTGCCACGCGGTTCTGCGCGTCGAACGCCACGCGAAAGGCAACGGGACCGTTCGTGTACGACAGGATCAGATCGATGATCGTGAGGCGTTTGTCGACCCTCTGCTGGACTTGCGTGACGGATTGGAACGTCCCGAAGATCCGGCTGATGTTGGCTGCCAGTCCGGCCATACTGGCAGGGGTCAGTTGCGCGGCCATTTCAGCGTTGAAAGGCTTGACGGCATTGTCGTAATGCCCGCCGGTGAAGTTGGTGAGCACCTGTCGCGCGATCGCTTCGAGGGCCGGATCGACGGGCGGAGGGAGGATGGGATTGAAGTAGACCGTCTGGATATGGTCGAAGGCGTCGAAAACGACATCGACCTTCACGGAACCCTTTTCAAACCGCGCCAAGAGCTCGACGGTACGAAACTCGCCTTTCATGCCGGGATGGGCTTCCTTGACCAGGTAGAACTGACCTAAATCCCGGTCGAGCTGCGTTTTGACATCCGACAGAAGCTGCGGCGTGACCACCGGCCGCAACGCATCATTGAAGTCCTGGGTGGCTAAATCAAAACGGCCCGTGACGAAGTTCCGCAGCATCTCCCGGGCTACCGACTCGATGGGAGTCTGGAGGTGCTGTTTGGGACCGATGGCAAACAGTGTGGTCAAAAGTAGCGAGGCGACGATTTTCACGGGGCAATGGTACCAGCCGGCCCCCGGCAGAGCTGCCTGGGCGCTGGAGATTGGACGTTTGCGACGCCGCGTTAGCGGCTCAAGAAGGTAGCCAGGGGTGTAAGCGTTTTTTGCGAGCACCCCTGGAATCCGATGCGACCTGAAATTGTGCCGCGTCAGCGGCACTGGAGTGATCGAGGACTCCATCCAGTGCCGCTGACGCGGCACCAAATGCATCTCTTTACCAGGGGTGCTCGCAAAAAACGCTCGCACCCCTGGCTACCGTCTCGTTGCCGCTGACGCGGCAAGGAGCTTCGCCGGCGGGAGCCGGCGGCCCGGCACAGCGAGCTGCCGGGCCGGCTGTTTGGCCTAGTCGCGGAAGACCAGCCGCGCGTTTGGAGTCGCCTGCACGGTCACCGTCGGTGCCAGAGTCGCTGCCGTCTCCTTGTCGATCCTGATATCGAACGTCTCATCGCGTTGCGCCTTGCTCTCCACCGCGGCGGCAAACTCCGCAACGGTGTTGAAGCAAGTGGCCATCGGAGGCCCGGGGTTCTTCGCCTTCTCATCGTAGTTGCCGCAGATCTCGTTGAGGACATGCCTACCCAACGCCCTGTAGCTTTCGAACTGCGATTCGCTGAAAAACTGGTCCGCCGTCGTTTCATGAGGGAAGTCGGCTGACGACAGCGCGTAGTTGTAGACGTCTTTCGGAAAGTAGTTCTCCGAGTAGAGCGCCGGCTTGACGTAGACGAGAGTCCCATCGATGTCCTTGACACCGTCTGGTTTTTTATCGATGGCGCTGTAGCGGATGCGCGCAACCGCGACGTAGCGCCCCTCGGGGAACGCTTCGCCAGCCTTGCGGGGAAACATGTACATGTGCCGGATGTCGATGGGAACTCCGAGGTCTGTCCGGATCTTGCGGATGGCGTTGCCGAGATCTTCGAAGTTGAACGTCGGATCGCAGCCACCGTCGCTGACGACGATGTAGCGGCAGCGGCGGAGAACCATCTCGTAGAGAGCGAGGTTCTCGAAATGGCCGCCGTCGGAAAGGTAAACGAGCCTTGATTGATCGTTCGACGTACCTGTCAGCTCGAGGGCCAGCGGATGAAGGTTCGAGGCCGGATTGGCTTTGCGGTATGAGTCCTCTCCGGCGATGCCGGGATTGCCGAGCCACGATCCGAGCCGAACGTTGAGAAGCGTCAGCAGGAAGGCCATGGCCGGCGAGGAGTGATAGCCCTGGTTCGGACTGGCCGCGGCGCCGGAGATGGTGACGGCAGTGCCAATGGAGATGCCGTCGCTGCCGCCATACTCGCGCGAATCGCGATACCCGACGAAGAAGCTGCCCGAATGCAGCGGCGAGACCGTGAACGACTCCGCCTTCCTCTGTTGCCAGGCGAGCTTTTCACCGGCAGTCAGGTTGAGAGCGGCGTTGATGATGTGCAGCGGCGCGCGCTGGCGCGGTTGCAAAGAGTCAAACGTGGCGGTCAGCACCGCGCGGTTCGCGCGCATGCGCGCCGCCCGTGAATCGATACCCTCGATCTCCGCAAACTTCTCTTTGACGAGTATCCGGTTCAGGTCCTGAATCAGGGAGTTGGTCAGGTTCACATCGACGGCGTGCCCTTCCTCGATCCAGATGCGGGTCTGTTTGTCGAGCGCATTCCAGATGGTCTGTTCGACGGAATCCGCCTTCGTAAAGTTGTCCTGGAGTTGTTTTACGAATAACGCGGCATCGGTGAAACTCGTCGGCCAGATCAGGTCGGGATGCAGCTCATACATTTGAAGGTTGTCGTGCGGATCGAAGCCGGTGAAGGTATCGGGCTCCCGGTGGTAGCGCGACGCGCCGAGGTAAGCGCGGATGATTCGATTCCGATACAACGAATGCATCGAGAAACGGTTCACGCCGATGAAGAAGGAGAGAAGGAATGCCCCAGCCGCGACGAGCACGATGCAGCCGAGGATCGTCCAGTCGGTGTCGTGAATGTTCTTGAGATGTTCCGTACCGTTGACCGTCGCGATCGAGAGGTACGGTGTCTTTTCGGTCTCGTATTTGGTTACGAGCTTCGATCCGGGCGCGGTTTCCGCGGTCTGTGTGAATGTGGCGTTCGACTGGAACTGTTCCGCCCATTTTGTCGCGACTGACACCTTGTCGCCGCGGATCAGTTGGATGAGCACCGTCGTCCCGAGTGAGATGGAGGCCAGCAGTACGATCACGAAGAGCGGTACGGCGAGCGCGGCAGCCAGATTACCGATCGCGGCGGTCTTGCTGGGTTTGTCCTTCTCTTTCTCGTTGGCCGGCGTCTTCGAGCTGAAACCGACCATGGCTGCGATGACACCGGACACGCCGCCGATCGAGCTGAGTAGCAGTGGCGCCCGGTAGAGAAACACCGGTCCGAAAACCGAGATGGCGCTCCCCAGTGCCAGGAGGACGGCGGCCATGAGCAGCCACGCGCCGGCGCGGCCCCACCACTCACGGTCGTAGTCTTCGTTGTACTTGCTGGAGACGCCGACGAAGGCCGTCGCCTGCGCGAAAAAGACGAGGAGGACCAACGGCACACTGAAGCAGACATACAGCTCGGACATCGGCACGTCGGACATCAAACCGCGCAGAAAGGGCGGGACCGTCGTGAGGTCAGGAACGGCCAGACGCGGATCATCAAACACCTTGTGTGCAAGGAGGTAGAACAACAGCGCGGCGGTGGCGACGCCGACCACGGTGCCGCAAAACTCGACGAAGAGCTTCTTTCCGATGTTCTGTCCCCGCACCCGCTCGTGCCGTTCGACTGCAGTGGTCTGCCAATAGCGGCCGTAATAGAGGAGGAAGGGCAGCAACGTCATCGCACCGAGCGCGCCCAGAGCCCAGGGCCAATCGGCCTTGATGGTTGACCATGGTTCGGTCGACGCCTGCGCCCAGTAGAGACTCAATGCCGCTCCGGCCACGACGAGGGCGAAGACGCAGACGAGGAAACCGCCGTTCGTCGATATCCATCGAAAAAACTTCGTCGCGGCATGGCGGCCGTGAACGGTCGGCCGCGTCAGTCCCAGGAATCCGAATCCGACAGCCAGAGCCGACACCATGACCGTCAGCAGAACTGTCTGCCGGTACGCAACGTCGTGGCTCAGGAGCAGTGAGAAGAGCCTGGGGATGGCCAACACCGCGGCGAGCAGCGGCACAAGGACGAGCAGGTTGAGGGTGAGGTTCCGTATATACAACGACGCCATCGTCCAGGTGTCACCCGAGGTGAAGCCCAATTGCGGGCTCAGGTAGTTGCTGTACTCGCGGAGATGACGGATCGGCCGCGGTTCGGGATCGATCTTCGACTGAGGCAGGTCGGTCTTGCATGCGTCGGGCTTCGTCCCTTCCACGGCGTTGTCGGCACGGATGAGATCCTCCTGCACGCCGGAGATGCCGCTGGGATGGCGGCGGGCCCACGACGAGAGCCAGCTCCCGATGTAGCCTCCGCCGGAGACGGTGGAGAGGTAATCGAACTTGTCGAGGATGCGAGCCGCGGAAAGCCCCTGAATCACGCCGAGGGCAAACGTAGCGGTGCGGATTCCGCCGCCGGATATCGAGAGCGCTGTGCGCGCCTCCTCATCGGGGCGCAGGTGGAGCTTGCTGTAGAGCGCCGCGAGGCGGAGGTCGCGCAAGTTCTTGACCGCGCCGTGGAGGGCATCGTCGACGATGCGGCGGTTGATCTCGCGGCGCCGCACGTCGGAAACGCCGTCGATGTAGTCGTTGTAATTCCTGATCAGATCGACCCCGCAATCGGTGATTGCCGGCGAAGCCTGGAGGCTTTCCAACGCGCCCTTGGCGACGAGGTCATTCAGCGCGGCGATCACGCCGGCACTGACGTCGACCTCGCATCCCTCGAGCACCGCCCGCGCCCACCGCTCGTCGATGATGTCGTCCTTCGTGTAATCCGACGACGGTACCGCGAGCGGCCCATACATCGAGGCGTACTCCTCTTCGAGCACCTCGTGCACTTCGAGCGGAAGCTTGGACATAGGTCCCTCCTCTGATCGAGCAACGTTGTTGGGGTGAGAGACGGGATTATAGACAGACGGAGCGAATAAGTTCCACTATTTCAGCAATGGCCGCGGATCGGCGGCGCTGGCCTTCCCCGCTTCGACCCAGGCCACGCGGGTGAGGAGCGAGCCGAGGAGTGCGGAAGCGGCGGCGACGCGGCGGGCGCGTTTGGAACGGATGCCTAGGAGGCGGAGGGCCAGCGGGAGGGGACCGGAGAAAAAGCCGCCGATGCGGGTGGTCAGACCGGTGGGGCCGTTCCGCAGCGGCTCGGATTCGACGTCGTCGCACGACTCGATCTCGATGCCCATGTACGTTTCGAGTGCGGCCGCGGCGAGGCCGAGGATGTTGAGTGCCGGCTCGTCGTGTCCGCGAAGTGCGAGCAGCGCGCTCGCGGAGGCGAGTGCTGAGGCCCCGAAATGGACCGGTAGCGACCGGGCGTGTCTCGACCAGACGGGAATGGCCGTGGCGCCGAGAAGGACGCCGGTGTAGGTGGCCATGACCAGACCGGAGAGCGCGGCGATGAAAGCAGCGGCATCGCTGACGCGTCTCATGCGCAACAGTTCGGCGATCACCGCTCCGGCGCTGGCCGTACCGAAGGCGGTCAACGTCCATGCACCGACCGACATCGGCGATTGCGGTTTGAATACCCGGAGCATGTTGAGGAAACGCTCGGGACGTCCGAGGTCGAGGATGAGCAGCGGCCCGGAAACGGCGGCGCCGATCGCGGCGATCCAGCGGGCGTCGCGGACGAGCGACTTCGAGGCGCCGGTCATCTGCGCGGTGAGTGCAATGACGCTCGACACACCGGCCGCACCACCGGCAAAGAAGTAGAGCGGGATCTCCCACGTCCACACCGGCGGCTTTACGATGGGCAGTCCGTAATAACTGTTCGTCTCGGGGAACGGAGAGCCGGGCGGGCGGACGCCCTTGGCGTCGAGTTGGCCAAGGGCGGCCTGGTTTCGGATTTCGTCGAGGCGGGTTTCAGGGATGTGCGATTTCATTTCGCACCTCGGCGGTTGCTGGAAGAGTAAAGAAACGCCGCCAGCGACAATCCGGCCATTGCTCCGGCCACAACGGCTGCCGCACTCCACGATTGCTTGAGCAACGTCGTAGGCACCTCCGGCTTCGGCGGGAGGTTGTACGCGCGCGCATCGCCGCGCACGAGAAAGAAGGCATGCGTGCCGCCGACGCTCGTCTCTTTCGGATTCCAGATCGTGGCGTCGGTCATACCGGAGGCATGTAGCTGGGCGATGCGGCGATCGGCGGCGCGCTCGAGGTCGTCGAGCCTGCCGAAGAGGATCGACCCTGTCGGACAGGCCTTCGCGCACGCCGGCTCGGCGCCCGCTTTCTGGCGGTCATAGCAGAAGGTGCATTTGAAGGCGCGCCCGTCATCCGGACGCCGGTCGACCACGCCGAAGGGACAGGAGACGACGCAATAGCCGCAGCCGTTACAGATGTCCGGCTGGACGAAGACGCTGCCGAATTCGGTGCGGACGATCGAGCCGGTCGGACACGCTTCCAGGCAGCCGGCGTTCTCGCAATGCTTGCAGACATCGGACGAAAACTCCCACGTCAGTTGCTCGCCGGCGTTGCCGCCACAGCCGGACTTCGGCTGGCGCTCGACGAACTTGACGTGACGGTAGGTGGAGTGGCCCAGGGCCAGGGTGTTGTCGTAGGAGAGCCCGCTCCAAACGAAGCCGTCGTCCGGCACGTCGTTCCACTCCTTGCAGGCCACTTCGCACGCCTTGCAGCCGATGCACAGCGTGGAGTCGGTCAGAAAGCCCGTCACGGCCATGGAAAGGAGCTTATCGCATTCGAAAAGCGTACCCGATCATCAGTGGTTCTGGGGCCGCCTGCGCGGCAGGCTGAGGCTGATCGTCTGCGCGAAGTTGGCGCTGCTCGCATATCCAACCAGACGTGAGTAGATGAACGTGAATCGATTTGCAAGATCGACGACGAAGTCCCCCACCGAGATCGCCAGCGGAATGTCGATCGTGTCGAGGCCGACGCCGTCGGTGGACGTCATCGCCACGCGCCTTCCGGCCAGCGTGGCGAATCCGGTGCCCATCGGATGGGTTCGCGTGCGCGTGAGCGCATTCGGCCAGTCGAAGTCGATGAACTTGCCGAGCTGTTTGCCGTCAGAGTCGAAAAGCGCCTGCCGGAGTGTGTTGACAGGCCTTCCCCATGACACCAGTACGTGACCGCCGTTGCTGGCGATGGACGGCGACCCTGGAAGGACGTCGGCGGAGTCGAGCGTCACGGGAGCCGACGGCACACCGGCAGCATTGATGGTGGAAAGCTGAACGCGGTTGGCTGCCGTCTGGCCAGGGGCGGCGGACTCCAGCCACGTGAGAAAGAAGGCCTTTCCGCTCCACGCGGCCGCGGGCGCCGATTGCGCGGGCGACGCAGTCGATGTCGCAGGCACGGCTCCCGAGGAAAGGACGAAGCCGTCGCTGTTGACGATCGCAAAACGGACCACGGGGGATTCCGCGCCCGACTGCCAGGTCACGATCCATTCCTTGCCATCGAAGGCGGCGGATGGGGCCACACCGGGTGGCAGTGGCAGCGTGGCGATCAATGCTCCGCTAAGATCGTCAACGATGGTCATCCGGATCTTCGGCTCTGCCCCTTCTGTCCACAGAATCATCGTTCTGCCGGCGCCCGCCGTGATGACCGGCGATCCCTGATCGAGTGCTGTGGCGAAGACGACGCGATCATCCAGTCTGGCGCCCTTGCTGTCGATTCCGCCGAGATGGACCTCGAACTGTTTTGTGAACTGGCTGTATTCGGTCCAGGCCACGGTCAGGGCACCATCAACACGGCGTTCCGCCGCCGGCACAGACGGCAGCGGATCGGAGATTACCCTTCCCAGGTTGCTGTCTGTCTGCGGCGCATCGCCTGACGATGAAACGGCGACGCGGATCGCATCGCCCTCATCCGACCGGTCGCTCCATGCGACCAGTACCGAATTCGAAGCGATACCGATCGCCGGGTCGTGCTGCACTCGGTTCGAGCAAAGCGGTTGGCTGGCGGTGTCGATCCGCGCGGCGCAGATGGAAAACTGGTTGGTTTGCCATGCGGCCACGATCCTTCCGTCCCTCGCCGCAAGGGCCGGAAAATTCGCGTGCCCCAGATAGAGGGTAGAGGTCGAGACCATGGTTCCGTCGGCTCGCAGCCGCGCCGAGCGAAGGTTGGAATTGTCGTCCCAGATCAACGCGTATCCACCGTCGGTGCCGGCTATGCCCGCATGCGGTCCGTTCAAGTGAATCGGAGTCCCGATGTTGCCCGTCGAGGAGACCGGGTCGAGAAAGAGGGACTGCTTGGTTCCGCCGGGTCCGGAAGAGAAAATCGCCGGAAGGACAAGGAAGTCGCCGCCTGACGATGCCGAATAGAGCGGGGCGCCGGCTGAGAGCAAGACCAGTTTCGCGTGCAGATCGGCATCGACGAGCGCGACTCCTCGAATCCACGTCACCATGTACTGGCTGCCGCTCCAGACGCACGACGTCTCGTACGAGAACGGATTGACCTCGGCGATCACCGTTACCGGAGCCGAATCGATGAGCGTTCCGTCCTCACGCACGCGAATCCCTACAACCGAGGGCGTTGGTAGCGAGCCGGTCGTCGGGCTGGTGATGCCCCAGACCACGAGATACTCGTGACCGTTCCAGGCAATGCTGGGCCGCTGGCCTGTACCCACCGCTGTCGCAAACGGTTGTGTCGGAGTCCCATCGGCACCCACAGCACGGACGTAAATCGTCATCCGAGCGTCCTTGAAGACATCGAGGCTTGACGTTACCGTGGCTCCCCAGGCCACGAGGTAACCATTGCCACTGGAAGCAACCGCGGTCGAAAACCGGTAGGGCACCGGGTCGAGCGCGCTTTGCGAGATTTGCGTTTCCGTCGCCGCCTGGGCGGATGGAAGGACGATGAGAGAGAGGAGAACGATCACTGCCAAAGCGCGCATGCTGTTACAGCATATCCTCGATAGGCGTCTAAGTCACCCTCAGAACCCGAATCCGGCCGGCTCGCTCTTTCGGACGCTACACGTCAGCGCTTTCGATTCCATGATGCGCACGTTCGGTTCCTCGGAAATTGCCACGAGGTCGTTGACGACGTCGCCCTTCACCAGTCCGCGACCGCCCCAGTGATACGGAAGGCCAACCTGGTGGACGCGGCGTCCCTGCACGTCGAGCGACGGCATGCGGGCGGTGACGAGAGCGCGCGCTTCGATCTGGCCGCGGGCGGTGGATACGATCACATGGTCGCCGTTCGCGGCGCCGATCTCCGCGGCCAGCTCCGGCGAGATTTCGGCGAACAACTCCGGCTGCAGCTCGGCGAGATGGGCCAGCGTGCGCGACATCGCTCCCGAGGTGTGATGCTCGGTGAGACGGTAGGTCGTGAGGATGTGCGGAAAACGCGCATCAGGCGATGTGGCGTAGGGGTTGTCGGGCCGCTCCTTCTTGTCGGCGGCAGGATTGGTAAGCTGATCGGGGTAGAGAGCGTTGCCGAGGTTCGACTCCAGCGGCTCGTAGTGGGCCGGAAGCGGACCATCCTTCAGCCCCGACGGGACGTAGAGCCAGCCGACGCCGTCGGGATGCATGATGAACGGCGCATCGCCGGGGAGGGCTTCGTCGCCGCGTTTGCCGGGATCACCTTTCGCATCGGGATGCTTCGTCTTCGTGAAGTCGGCGACGTCGTCACCGCCCCATTCACCTTTCGATTCATCCCACCAGACCAGCTTCTTTCGCTCGCTCCATGGCGTCCCATCCGGCGCCGCCGAGGCACGGTTGTAGAGGATGCGGCGATCGAGCGGCCAGGCGAATCCCCAGCCGTGTCCGTATCGTCCGCGCGCCGCGCGGCCGTTCGCTTTGTTCTCTCCGTCGTAAACGCCGGAGTAAATCCAGCAGCCGCAGGAGGTGGTGCCGTCGGCCTTCAGCTCAGTGAAGTTCTTGATTGGGCCGTGGTCGGAGCGTCCGTGTATCTCTCGCAGCACCGCCTCGGGATCCGGCTCCTCGGTCGCGCCGTGGCACGGGTAGTCCCACGTCAGCGCGCGGAGGCCGGCATCGCGGGGAGCGTCCGTCGCTTTTTCCTTCAGCAGCCGCCCGAGGTGATAGACGAAGTGCAGCTCGCTGCGCGCGTCGCCGGGTGGCTCGATGGCTTGCTCGCGCCATTGCAGGAGGCGCTGTGTATTGGTGAACGTCCCGGCCTTCTCGACATGCGACGCGGCCGGGAAGAGAAAGACCTCGGTCTCGATCTCCTCGGTGCGCATCTCGCCGCTGGCGATCTCCGGAGAATCGAGCCAGAAACTGGCCGTCTCGATCTCGACGAGGTCGCGGACCACGAGCCACTTCAGCTTCGACAGCGCCTTCCGCTCCAGCCGTGCGTTCGGCGCGCCGACAGCGGGATTCTGTCCCATGACTAGTAACCCTTCGAGCTTGCCGTCGGCCATGTCCAGCCAGTAGCCGAAGTGTGAATGATCGCCAGTCAGCCGCGGCAGCCATCCGAATCCGAAGTCGTTCTCGTTCGTCGCCGCGTCGCCGTAGTAGGCCTTGAGCAACGAAACGATGTACTTGTCGATGTTGAACCACCACCCCTTCGGCGACTGATGCAGCTTGATCCAGGCCGCGAGCGAGCTGTCGTCATCCGCGTTGTGCGACGGCATCGGCAGGTAGCCGGGGAGGATGTCGTAGAGAGTCGGGATGTCGGTCGATCCCTGGATCGATGCATGGCCGCGCAGAGCCATGATCCCGCCGCCCGGCCGCCCGATATTGCCGAGGAGCAGTTGCAGGATGGCCGAGGCGCGGATGATCTGCACGCCGGAGGAATGCTGCGTCCAGCCGACGGCGTAGCAGATGGCGCCGGTCTTGTCGCGTCCGGAGGCGCTGGTGAAGATGTCGGCGATTTCGAGGAAGCGCTCTTTGGCGATGCCGCAGTTCTGCTCGACCAGCTCCGGCGTATAGCGCGCGAAGTGACGCTTGAGCAGTTGAAACACGCAGCGCGGATGCTGGAGCGTCCGGTCCTGATGCGGCTCCGCTTCTTCGTAGAGCCAGGTCTTGGAGTCGTACTGTTTCTTTTCCGGATCCCAGCCGCTGAACAATCCGCCTAGATCCTCGGTGTCCTGAAAGTCCTCGCGCAGGATCGTGGGAGCGTTCGTGTAGTGGACGACGTAGTCACGAAAGTAACGATCGTTACTCAGCGTGTAGTTGATCA
>Ga0210402_10000433_pt1 | contig 46945 bp, 61 predicted proteins | sample IncBWC7MmetaG_FD_161055 | JGI IMG/M metagenome (GOLD analysis project Ga0210402, IMG submission 161055) | Forest soil microbial communities from Barre Woods Harvard Forest LTER site, Petersham, Massachusetts, United States - Inc-BW-C-7-M | ecosystem: Environmental > Terrestrial > Soil >... | reverse complement strand
CTGATGCTGTGCTGGCTCATCCCGCTGGCGGAAGCGAACTCGCGCACCTGGGCGAGGAGGGGATCAGATTCATTCCAAGCCCACTGCGTGCCCTGCGGAAGGACGTAGTCCTTGGAAAATTCGAGCTTGTATTCGCCGGGCTTGGGGGTGGAGAGCTTGGCTGAATCGGTGGCGGCCTTGAATGCGGTCAGGTCGTTAATGTACTTGCCCAGTTCAACGCCCTTGACCTCGCCCTTGGCGGCATCCCAGAACGCTTCCGGCGCCCAGTCAGGTCTGGCCGAAGCCGTAGGGGCCGCGGGGGTCGTCGGTGTCGAACTCGGAGGGCTGCCGGCCGCTGGCGATGGCGGCGGCGATGCCGCGGCGGCGGGAGTCGGGGCCGGCGACGGCGTGCTTGCGGGCGTGCTCGATAATGACGGCGTCGCTGCGGCGGATTCTGGCACTCTCTTCGAGTCCTTTGGACAACAAGCCCATCAATTCGGACGCGAAGATGCGTTGGCCATTTTCGACGCGCAACGCACGGACCTGCCCTGATCTGTTCACCTCCATCAGCCGTCGTTGCAGGTAGAGATAGAGCAGCTCGCCGTCGGGCGTGCGCCCGATGCGGTCGATTGCTTCGTGCATGGTTTCTTCGGTGATCACGGCAAACCCGCCGCTTGCTGCGGCTGGCCCTGCGGCGCCTGTCCGCCGGTCAGTTTGCTGATCTGGTCGAGCGCGGTTTGGACATCATTGGCATTGCGGAAATGGATGAGGTCGACGCGCATCTTCTTGATAATGGCCTGCATGGTGGCGAAACCGTCGACCCGCAGTTTGAACTCCTCGGGAAAAGCCTGGCCCAGGATCTGGATCGCTTGCACCGTCTTGGCGATCTCCTGCTGCTCGGCGGCGCGCTGGGCTGGATTCATGGCGCGCGTCGATATCAGCGAGCCGTTGCGGCCGACCAAGCGCTGCACTGCGCCGACCCGCTCCAGGAGATATTTGAACCGGTTGAAATACTGCATCGGCCCTTCGCGCCAGAACGCCATGCCGGGGGTGCCGATGCGTCGCTGCGCGCGCGCCATCTGGTCGAGCCACTGGCCGAGCGTCGGCGGGGTGTCGCCGCTCTGCTCCGGGAAGTCGATGAAGAACAGCTTCCGCATCCGGTGCTCCATCTCCTCGTGCTGGTAGATGGCCGGCTCCATGTTGATCGGCGGGTAAATCGGCTTGACGGCGCCTTCCGAGCCCTGGCGGATCGGATAGGCCATGCCGTCCTCGATCCCCTGCTCGATGTTGGTGAACGAGTCGCTCGGATAGGTAATCGGCGGATTGATATTGCGGCCGACGCCTTCGATCTTGCGACCTTCGAGCTCGTCGATCTGGCGCAGGTCCGGCAGCGTCTTGAACAGCGGACCCATGCCCCACGGCCAATCCGCGGTCGGATTGAACCGCGTGATCAGCAGCGGACAGCAGCCTTCGCCTTTGAGTTCGGTGCTATGGACCAGCTTGTTGCGCAGGAGGACCGTGTGCTCCCAGGTCTCGGTGCCGGTTTCCTCCCATTTGCGCCAATAGCCGAACACGACCTGGTGGCGGTCGCTGATGTTGCCATCCTCGATGGAGCGGCGCTGCTCGGAGTCGACCTGGTCCCAGATCTCCTCGCCGAGCACGGCGCGGACATGGGGAGCGCGCGGCCAACGCACCGCGAACCGGTCGTCGATTTCGCCGTAAGGCCCGAGATTGACCTCGCATTCGCGGATCGGAATGGCCTGGCAGGTGATGGGCGCGCCGGCGTAGGGGATGTCGACCCACATGCCAGTCAGGCCGATCGAGAGGTCGGGATCGTAGGATTTCGGGATCTCGCTGTAGAAGTTCGACGCCTTGATCGCCTCGAAGATCAGGATGTCGTCGTCGTAGACCTGGTCCTTGACCTGGTCCCACACCTGCTGCGGCACGAACATGCCGCGCCCGCGCTCGCACCACTGCTGCGCTTCGGGCATGAATGTGTTGACGACCTCGGTCACAAACTCACCGACGAGGTCGAAGCCGACCGAGGTCTGCAGCTCCGGATAGTCCATCCAGCGCACCGTGCCGGGCGCAGTCTGCGAGGAGATCTGCCGCTGCCGGTGCGGCGCGGTCATGAAGTACATTTCCTTCATGTCGAGTTCGAAGAAACTTTTCCATGTGCGCGCGGCTGCCAGGCGCGACAGGACTTCTTTTTCGAGCGTGCGGTCGCCAGAGCCGCCACGGGGGCCCTCGTCGCCGCCTCCGGATGGTGTGCGGGCGAGCATCAGCGCCGTCCAAATCCGCCGAGCCCGCCGCCGCCAAACAGGCCGCCGAACATGGGAGATGGCGTGGAGCCGCCGGACGTGCCGGACAGCGCGAGGCGCGCGCCGTAGCGGGCGAGCAGCGACGCGGTGTCGCCCTCAGCCTCGGTTTGCATCGCGGCGATCTGCTGCTGCTGCGCCGTCTTCGCCAGCTGTTGGAGCATCGGATCGGGCTGGATCTGCGGGGGCTTGGGGGCGCCCATCTGGCGGGCCTTTAGGGCTTGGTGGCCACGCTGAGATAGGTCCAGGAGCCGAGCGCGGTGTTGGTAGCCCCGTTCGCGCTCTGGCCGACGATAGTGCCGGAAGAGAGCTGGCCGTTGCCGCGGCCGAACTCCTTCATCACCATTTGCAGAGCGTGATTGGCGAAGGCGACCTCAGAGGACTTCTTTTCGAGTCCCGGATCGTTGATCGTAATGGTCAGTAGCGCCATGTCTCACCCGCGCGATCTGGACGATGGTTGCACCATGGCGCAGACACTGGCGGCGGAACGCATCGGGCCGCAACGCACGGCAGGGCAGCCCGAGCAGGCGGGCGACCGCGGTGGTGCAGAGCATTGGCCGGAATAACCCCGGCCAAAAGCGGCCACTTGTTCCGGCGTTCATCGCCAGCACGTCGGCGTCGGCGGTCCATTCCGCGATCAGGCGCTTGGCCTCCTCGCCGCGGGCAACCTGGATGGTCGTGTGGAAAAATTGGCAGTCGTAGAACAGCCAGGCATCACAGGCGTGGATGTAGCCGAAACAGCGTGCGTGTTTGTGACGGCCGAGCGCGACGAGGCTCGCCCACCAGGTTGCGGCGCGCCGGTCAAACACGATCAGCCAGCGGGTGGGGGAGCCGCTGGCGTCAGTGGGGATCGGGTGGCCCACTTTGCCGCGCCACTTTGATGGATGGAACATCCTCCCATTCAGATGCCCACACGTGCCCAGCGAGAACTTGTCGGGCCAATGCAGCCGGATCAGATGCTTTACCGGCAGCAATAAATAGCAAGCCTCGTTTCAGCCACTCGATGTGCCCCATAAGTTCACGCGTGATCATGGTCCCTCTCCCGGTCGAGAAGTTCCTGGAGAACTTCCTGCACGTCGGGTTCGTATTTCATCAGGCGCTTGCACACTTGAATGATCAGCACCTTCAGCCGCTCGGCCTCGACACTGGCTGTTGAGGATCTCGTCCTACTCATGGCGGCCACCTTCTCATTTTCACGACCCCGGGCGAACAACCCTTTGAATATCGATCAACCGTTTCTCGTTATCCTGTGTTCGGCTCAGCAGGGTGTCTATCTTCAAATACAGGTCTCCGGCCCAGCTCTCTGGATCGATTCGGTCGAGTGTCACGTTCATCTTGTTGAGCCACTCCTTAATTTCGTTGGTCTGTTGAGCTATCTGCTTGCGCATTTTGTCCACTTCTCGCTGCACTTCGGCAGCGAGATCCTTGGCTTCCGTGAGCGCGCCATCCAGCTCTGGATTACTGCCGGCATCACCGAAAATTTCGTCGCGTATATCGGCGACCCACGCTTGCGGGCAATTAAGGCGCTGCGCCACCACCTTGTCAGTGTGCCCAGCGCAGTAGCAGCCATTTTTTTCATCGTAGCATTCTTGCAGTGTAATGATGATCAAGCGCTTTGTGTCGCGATCAGCCAATTTTGGGCCAAGGTTGAGAACCGCGTTGGCGCCATTAGCGGTTGATTGTTGCGTCGGCATTTGCTCTCGCCCCATATGAGCTTGCGTCGGGAGATTTATTACGGCAGCCGTCTGCCGTAGATCGGCATTGGAGAGCGGCTTGGCAGGGGGCCTACAAACGAAGCATCTGTGTTGTGATGGGATCAATCCTACCTGCCATCCAGCGCGGTGGAACTTGAGCGCAACCGCCTGAAATTCCCGTTGGTCGCTTGCGCCCGACTTGGCGCCTTTGAAGGTGTTCATACGCTCTGTTTGCGTTGTTCCGCACTTCCCACACTTGATCTCAAAGGCCCGCAGCGGCTTGTGGTCGATGATGACGTTTGTGGGCCTGAACAGCTTCTCATTCATAGTGGCCCCTAACTATTCGGCTGCCTCCGCCTGTTGATAATGATCAGCCACCTTTTTCCATGCGCGCAGCCCGAGATGGTCTCTGTCTCCGAGATCGAAGAGCAGCTGCTCCGAATTTTGACCCTCGTACAAAAGCATGGCGATGTCATAGAGGGCGATGACGCACAGTTCCTCATCGCGGCCCGCGCGCAGCTTGGCGATGTGAGGATTGTCGCTCGCCAGCTGTATTCGTGCTGACTTTTTCTCGATCAGCGCTCTGCCAAATCCCTCGGTCTCATGCAGACCATCGGAAAATTCGATCAAGAGACCACGCGGGGGTTTTCTCCCGCTGGTCGGCCCTGTCGGAGTTGGGTCTGTATCTGGCGCAGGCTTCACGCGCTTATCACCGCCCTTGGGACCCTGTCTGCCCTGGGGGTCCTTTTTTACGGGCCGCGAAATCTTCATATGGTCCGGGATCATGTCGTTCAGCAATTGCACGATGCGGTTCGTCCTGAGCTTGAGGGACGCAGAGTGACACTTCTCCAGCACCGGAGCGATTATTTCCGCGACCGCATCCTCCAGCTGATCGTATTCGTTTTTGTCGAACAGCTCGTCCTTGAACTTGGCCAAGTGCCAGCCGCCTTCGAGGCTGACCCGACAATACATAGCGGATATGCCGGCATATCCGTCGCAAGCGAAAGCGCTCTCCTTTTTGATGAGGCGCCACGCATAGGAGACATCGACCTGCTTCAATTTTGATTTGTGGTCGACCAGCATGCCGGCGATAACGCTGGCTTTATTTCCTTCTCCTAGATCGATCTCGCCCTCGACTACGTCGGTCATGGCTGGCAATGGTATGGGTTGAATATCGGCGCCGTTTAGCGTCACAGTGCGGCCATACAGCATAGCGGGGTAATACAGCCGCTGTATTATGTTGGCTGTTTTTACAATATCTCGTTCTTTTGGTTTACGGAAAAGCTCCAATATCTGCACACGGGTGTAGGTCGACTTGCCATGAGCTGGGAATCTGTTGGGCTTCGGGAAAAGCCACCGACCCGAGGTGCGGACTGTGCTCCAGTCCCAAAAGCGGACCATCTTTCCGTCTATTGATACGCTTTCGAATTTTATGCACTGCCCGTGTTGAATTGCCTTGGATTTGATGCCGACCCCATAGCGGCCCAGCTTCGTGCCCACCATAGCTCCGTGCACGGAAAGACGCGTGAGCGCATGGTCCCGATCCTTAGTGATCCCCTCGCCATTATCCCAACAAGTCAACTCACCGGCATTCATGATCAGCGCGACCTTTGTCGCGCTTGCATCGAATGAATTGTCTATCGCTTCCCCGGCCCACTGCCAGAACTCAGACGGCTCCGCGCGGATAGCGTCAATTAGATGAGTGCTCGGAACGCCCTCCTCATCGTAATTATTCTGCATACGACGGCTCCAAAATGGCGAATGTCTGCATCAAGCCAGCGAGTAGCGCGCCCTTATCTTCCTCTGGTAGTTCCCGGTAGGCGAATTCTATCTGAGGACCTATTGTCCTGATCCATTCCACTAGATTTTTTGATTCCGACTGAGGAGCCGCGCTGGCTGCTGCTTTTTTTTTAACAGACTTCGGTTCTATCCCACGTAATTTTCGCACGTCCTTGCGCTGCATATTTGGGTTTATGGCGCCTGACGCGATGCCGTTCTCGAACTGAGCGGCGGTGAGTTTGGTTAGTTCATGGAGGATGGACCAGTGCACCGGCAAATGGGAAGCATGTTTCCCATTTCGGAGCCTTTCGTCGTCAGCTATTTTAATTAGCATGTTACCCATTCGCTTTGAAAATGGCGCCTCATTATTTTTGAACATCAGCTCCCATTCGCCGTGTAGCAATTCGGCCTTTGCCGCCTCCAGCAGGTTTCCGGTTTCGAAGATGCTCGGCAGCTGCTCGCGCCACGCGCAGCTGATCAGCGCGGCCCAATCGGCGCGGGAGCGGGTGTTTGGCAATTTCGTCACCTTGATCGCCATGCCCATTGCAGTTCACACTGTTTATTGATCGGTCTGCAGTCCCAGCTTCACCAGTCGGCGGATAGCTTCCGCCTGTGAGGGCTCGTCTTCTTGCGCAGCGCGCCAAGCGTCGACCTTTTCGATCAACGTCACATGTCCGCGCAGAACGATCTGCTTGGTGCGTCCCGCGCTCTTCAGGTGATCGCTTCCGGCTGGTGCTGGCATCCGCAGATGCTATGAGGACATAGCAAGAACGTCAACGAAAACCTTCAACGATAACAAAATGTTATGTCACAAAATGTGGTTTACGAGTCAACTCAATCACATAGCGGGCATTGGTCAGGACCACACACCGCGAACGTATTTCTCAAACGCGTCGTAATGCTTCCACGCCCCGCAGCAGGCGCAGCCCGCATCGAACTCCTCGCAGCGCGGGCCGAAATACTCGGTCACGTAGCGCTTCATGCGAGTCAGGACGATGTCGGTTTCTCTCCGAAGCATGCGCTCGCGGATGCAGCTGCGCTCGATCTCGAGGTCCTTGATGGTTCTCGTGATCATACGATCACCCCCATCAGGCCGTAGCAAGCTTCACGGCCCACATGGCGGCTTCCTCGTAGGCCGTCATCGCCAGCTCGGCCAGCCGCGGGTCCTTGTCCTTGTTCGCCTCGCAGAAGTCGATCAGGTCGGCCGTCCTCCGCTTGATGATGTCAACCGCCGAGTGACTTTCCGGATTGAAGGTGAGCCGCACTCTCGTCTCGCCGATCGTCATGCGCATTCTCCTTGCGCTGCCTCTTGTTGAACTTGCGCTTGATACGGGCGCGCTCACCGGGGCGCCAGTGGAGATAACGCTTGGCGCGCCGGCTGAACGCATCCCATTCATCGCCGCCGCTGAGCCGCTCCCGATGTCCCATCATACGATCTGTCCCTTGCGCCGCAGGTAGTCCACGGCCTCGGCCAATGAGCGCTTGGTGACCTCCATTTTCGGCTTGCCATACATGGCCTTCGCGCACGCGACGCAGAAGCGCTTGTCCGTCCTGGGGCTCGTATGCGCGATCCAGATGCGTTCGTCGCATTCGTCGCAGCGGCCGATTACGGACGCGGCAGAGGGGATCGGCATATCGGCGACGCGCATGCAAACAAGGCCGGTGTCATCGTCTTTCTTCATGCGCTGATCCTCCTCATCGCAGCAGAACGAAGCAAGCCAGCAGGATCAGCAGGAGCGCTATTTCTATTTTCAATTCCACCTTCCACTCGTCCTTCACGCGCTGATCCTCCGCATCGACTTGTTAGCCTCGACTCACTGTTTTTCCTTCCAGTCGCCGCACCAATCTTCGTTCAGCGTTATAGGCCAGTGGGCTTCGAACGGCTCATCCATTTCAGGATCGATGCTATAGTTTGCCTCTTCCCTATTTGCGGTTTCCTCATCGGCAATTTCCCTGACGAGCCACCACAGCAACAACGCAGCGGCTTCGCTTGATTGCCGCACAGCGTTGGGCATCGCCATTGGCGATCTATGGTGACAGGTTCCTTGCTGGCGCCGCTGCAGATAAGAACGCACCCAATAGGTGCACGTATCGCATCTCATCTCTGTCACGCGCTGATCCTCCGCATGCTCTTCCTGCCAGCATAGACCTTGATCGGCTTCATCGCGCCGAGCGCGGTCTGGCCGACCATGCGTTGGCCCTCGCCGAGGCCAAGACAGGCATATTGCAAGGAGTCGCAGACATGACTGAATTTGTCCTTCTTCGGCGTCAGCTCGCCGTCCTCCTCGCGCTCCAGATGATAGCGGCCAGCCATGGCGAGCTTGAGCGTCCGGCACAGCGGCGATAGACAGAACCGCGGCCGGCCGTCGTACATCGAGGTGAGCAGGCTCGTCACCGCCTCGACCCGGGTCGCGATCATGTTGTGCTTCAGGCCCGGCGGCGGCCGCACCGCCATGCCGTTGGCATTGAATATGTCGTATGCGGTCCGCTCATCGGCCTGCCCCTTATCCTGGCCCTTCGGATCGCCGTAATAGTCGACGGCATATCCGTCGTAGTGGGTGGCGATGAACTGGCTGACCCTGGGAGCAAATGTCACTGCGCCTTCGTTGAACCCGAGCAGCTCGTACTGCACCATGACGCGGTTGTTGATTTCCTGCATGAACACCGCCGCCGGCTGCCGGCCGAAATCGAGACCTACCACCACGGTGTGGCCGGGAATCGGACGCAGCGGGATATGCGATACGTGGGCGTCGATCGAGAACTGCGGCCATACCGGCGAGCCGTCGACCACCAGTGCGATCTCATTGCGCAGCCGCGAGTCGATCCATGACTTCTTCTTGGCGTGCCAGGTTTCCGGGTAGTACTCCGCGCGCAAGTTGGCGAGGTTCTCCGCGTCCGGATTGACCTTATATCCCGTGAACATGCCGGCGCCGTCGCGCACCTCCAGCACCGCGGGCGGCTGCTTGTAGAAACCCCAGAAGTCCGGCCACACATATTCGCGCCGCTCCTCGTCGGTCAGGTTCGCCGGCATCGGCACCATGCCCGTCATGATCGCCAGCCAGTGGTCCTCGTCGGGCGCATTGGTGTCGGCGATCATGCCATGCCACTCGGAGCCGCCATGGTCGGGCCCCGGCCAGCGCAGGCGGCCCATGCCCTCGTCGAACAGGATCTTCGGGATGAACGCCAATTCGTTCCAGGCCAGTCCCGTGAATTCCATGGATCTCAGCCGGTGCAGGTCGACCTCGCGGTCCAGCCCCATGAAGATGACCTCGGCGTCGACATCGCCGAACCGCAGCCGGTGGGTCGGCGGCGGGTTGCCGGTGATGGGGCCGTAGATTTCCTCGGGCACGATCTCGCGCCACGTCTTCATCGTGGTCGTCTTCACCTCGGTGTAGGTGTTGCGCACGATGGCCCAGCGCGACATCCGCCGCCCGGTGAGCTTGGAGACGCGCTGCTGCTGGATGTGGCGCATGACTCTGGCGCACATCGCCTGGGTCTTGCCCGATCCCAATGGTCCGCAAATGACGTCGACCGGGCGGTCGCTGAGCAGGAACTTCGCGAGCTGGGTGTTGGGCGCGACCCTGAACACGCGTCTGGTGTCCGGCTGTTTTGGCGCCTGCGCCATGGGCTCACTCCTAAAAGCTGCGTTGCAAATGATACCGGCTATCGCTGGCTACCGGTAGCCGGCTCCCCGAGGAAACGCGGATTAGCGGATCGTTAACGATTTCCGGCATAGCCTCCGAGACTGCAAACAGGAGGCAGCATGACCAACGCACCCATCGACCCAAGCTCAGGACGCGCCGATCCGACGGCGGGAGACATGAACCTTGCCCAGTTCGAGAAGAGCAGGAGCCCGAGCCGCCGTACAAGTCTGTTGGAGGCCATGCACGCGTCGGCGGGCTTTCCAGGCCGCAGCAAGATGCCGGCGCATCTACCGGCGCGTTACCGGTTCACCGGCCGCAACGTTCAGATCAACATCAAGGTCACTCATGAGGTCTGGGCGCGGTGGGTCGACGTCGCCGACGAGCATCGGTTCGCATACGGGGAGCTGCTGGAGCTTGCGCTCGATGCTTTGCTCGAAAAGTGGGCCGCCGGGAGGTAACCCGTAGCGGTTGTGTAAACCGCGCGAATCACAACAAAATAAAAACCCCGGTGTATCGAGCACCAGGGTTCTTGGTGGGTCGGAAAGGACCCAAGTCACTAGTATCACAATCCCCATACACACTGATTTGGTCCCCGGAGTCAACTTCGATCTTTCCGGGCATGGGGAAAAATTTGGTCCTTTCGGCCTCGATCGGAGGCCAGATGTTAAGGAAATCTCAACTCTTATCTGCTCTGTCGTTGGAATATGCAAACGAAACAATCAGCGAAGACGAATACCAGCGCCGATGGGAAGCCATCGATGGGCCCCAGGCTCGACCTGCAAAGCCAAAGCCTAGCCTCCCCAGATACCGGCCCCCTCGCAGCCCGGATCGCCAGGCTTCGATCCAGCGCCGTCGGCTTCTCGTTGCATCCGGCCCGCTACCACCTCCCCTGGCTGCTCGATTCACCTGGGGAGAAGTCGCGGTAATGCGCATCATCGGCGACGAATGCCGCGCGCACGGATGCTGCTTCCTGCATATCGACACTATCGCGGCCAGAGCCGGCGTCCACCGGACCACGGTGCAGAACGCGCTCCGGGAGGCGCAGGGCAAGGGTGAGGTGCCCGGTGCCCCCATCATCACGGTGCAAGAGCGCCGCCGCCCCGGTCAGCGCAGTCTCACCAACATCATCAAGATCGTCTCGAAGGAATGGTGGAGCTGGCTCAACAAGGGACCTCGCTGGCCCGGCCAGGGGGTGGGTTCAAAACACACTCAATCCAAAAAATTGAGCACCACGGATACAAGTAAGAAAGAAGAAGCTGCCGGTAGGATAGAACCGACCGGAGGAACTAGTCCACTGGAAAATGCCCTCCAGGGCTGGGGCAGGGTGGTAGACACCCGCCGCCGCACCTAAGATTCGGCCAGCAGTCACCGCGAGACGCGGGACCGAGAGGCTCGGCGAGGAAGAAACCGGTGAACCCGGGGGAGGGCACATGACCAACCTGGCCCAGCAGATCACCAACGGCATCAGGCCCCTGCTCGTCGGCCACCCGCCGGAGGTCCAGGGGATCGTTCTCGCCGACCTGGTCGCCACCTTCATCGCCGGCCACCATCCGGCCGTGCGTGATGACACCCTCGATCTGCTGTTCGACTGCGTCCGTGCGCTCGTTCCCTGCAACGAGAAGAAAATCTTTCCGGACAGCTTTCCAGTCGACTGGAACTAGAGTCACCGGTTCTTGGTCTAGATGTCAATCCAGCTCGTCTCCGTCTGCTGTCGCAGCTCATAAACGTAATCGGCGACCGATCGCGACGCATTGGCCACCAGGCAGGCGACCTGGGGAAGGTCATCAAGCGTAGCCGGCGCCGATACGCGCCCCTCGGCGAACGTGCAGCGATATCGCTGGCTCAGCTCATTGAGCCTTTGAACAACATTGCGAGACAAGGAGACGCCCGCACCACTGAGGCGCATGGCGCTGGAACCAGCATCGTGCACAATCAAACTGTCCGCCTTTTGCTCTACGACAACAGACACAAGCTCACCGCCACCGTAGGCGACAGGCAACGTCACCTCGATGCCGAGATTGGTCTTTTCCGCCGCAATGAGGGCACGAATGGCCTTCTCAACTTCGGCGGCCGTCAGAATTGTCGCCATCGAGCTCCGCGGGACCGGGGTGATCACACCCCGTGATCAATGACGGGCAGCTCACCGTCGGACGGCTCTGTCCACAGGCCCCGCCGACGCACCTCGGCCTCCCACCGGCGCTTCGTCTCCTCATCGCAATGCGCCATGGCATCCGCCCACGTCGGAGGGCGGCCGATCATGCCCTCGAACGTCATCTGGTAGTACAGCGACTGCGCGTTGTGCGGCTCGGCGAGGCTGTGTTTCGCGGCGCAGATCTGGCACATGCCCGCAGGCGGTGGCAACACGGACCACGCAGCTGCCTCGTGCGTCTCCTCGCCTGTTTCAAGATCGACCTTGGTCACCGTGCCCGGTATGCGCCTGACAGACTTCATTGCCGCCACCCCCGCATCGCCGCCGTGTGCCGCTCCACCAGGTCACGCTCGGCCTCGCTCGCCGGCCGGATCACAAAGCGCGGGCCATAAACGCTCTCGTCCCACTCCCCGTCGAACCAGGCCCCCGCCCAGATCTCGCGCCCCTCGGCGTCGCGCCCGCGAACCCCGCCAGGGACGTCGAACGGAACGGCACACCGCCCGCCACGCCACCGCGATGTCCTCATCCAATTCTCGAACGCGTCCCGGTAATGCTCGGCGAACTCCCGCGGCATCCCCTCGCAGAAATACCGCCGGCCGCCATTGCGCACCATCTCCTCACGACACCGCCGCGCGAATGCCCGCCGCGCCGCCTTGATCACCGGCAGCCGCGCGCAATGCCACTCGATCACCTCGACGTCGAACGCGCTCGCCCCTGACACCACCACCCGATGCTCCCCGCTCACCGGATGCCGGAACTTCGCCGCCGCCAGCTCGACCTCGTCCACCAGGTCGAAGCCGATCCGTTCCACCCCAGGCATCCGCAACAGCGCGACCCGGCGCGTCGGGGTCCCCGCCACCGCCCACTCCATCAGCGCGGACCGGTACGCGTCCACGAACACGTCCGGGATCTCGAATATCGCCTGGGCGTTCATATCGCCATCATGTCGTCGTGGTCGGCTCGCTCGGCCGCGGTCATGGCGCGGTATTTCCACGATCCGCCAGGGTCGTGAGCCCCAGCCATTCGATCGGCCCCCCCTTATTATTCCGCCGCCACCAACCTCAACATGCTGGGCTCCGGCAGCTTGGGCTCTGGTCTCGGCTTCTTGTTCTTCTGCAATCTCGCCAAACGGCTCGCAGAACGCTTGCGCGCGGCGGCCAATTGCTGGCGAAGTTGGCCGTTCATCTCTTCGAGATAGTTGAGCCGTCTGCTACTCCAATCGCCAGAGTCGCCCCGCATCAAGTCGCGATACCCCTTGATTGCCCATTCCATCAAGCCGCAATCGCGCTCACCATCAAAAGCGCGGATGCCCCACCCATTATCCTTGCCCAGCACCGGCCGGTGTTGCCCGCAAGCGCCCCACGGCGATGTTTCCACAGCGAGAGGATTGAACCGGCAGAAACCCTTCAGCGGCTCCTTGTGATTCCGCACGTACAGAATGGCGGTGCGCCAATTCCATTCCTTGCCGCAGCTGCCCTCACACCTTCCGGCCTCGCGCGCCGCCTTGTGCTCGGGCGGCTCGATCGCTTGGAAATAACTACACGTCAAGCAGCACATCTGGATCTCCTTCGCCCCCTATGGTCCCGCCCCCAGACACAGCCCGCAATAGCCGTCGTCCTGCGAGCCCGACTTCCAGCGCCACGCCATGCACTCGGACCCGATGCAGGTGGTGACGCCGTTCGGAAGGTTCGACTCCGGCGGCGTGCCAGGCAGCAGCCTCACCATCGGACACCACTTCGTCGCAGCCTCGGCCTCGGTCATCTCACTTCTTCCTCGCCTTGCCCGCCTCGATCTCCAGCTTCTCCGCCAATTCGCGAAGCCTCGCCGCAACGGCAGGAATAACGCTATCATCATCCGGTCCCATGTCGATCAGATCATCGACAGCGGCCTCCAATGAAACGGAAAACTGCGTGGCGTTGCCTCCATCGTGCCGGGGAAGGCCAACATAAAGCATGGCCGGGTCGGTTACCGCAGGGCCACCACAACCGTCCTCAGCAGGCGCCCACATGTAAGCAAACCAAACTTCAATAACGTCAGGAAGCATATCTACCGCAGGCGTGTGCGGGACGTGAGTGGCCTCGTTCGGCAAATGCCTCAGCCTCTTGCGCTTCGTCATGCCGGCATAAGCCAAATTCATTTTTTCTTCCCCTTACCAGACCTGCGGGCAACCGCATACGCGATCGCAACCGCCTGCTTCTGCGGCCGCCCCGCCTTGATCTCGGTGCGGATGTTCTGCGACACAACCTTCTGCGACCTTCCCTTCCTCAACGGCATGCGATCCTCCTCATCCGTTCATCTGCGGCCCCACCTCACCCAGAAGATCAGCTGAACAACGCTCAAACATACCACGATGACCGGGATCCCCCAGACAGCCTCGACCCCAGAAACCTGCAGGAGCACCGCCAGAACCAGCGCCAAGCCGGCATAGGCCGAGCAATGCAACGCCAGGCGCGCCATGCGTCAGTGCTCGGCGATGTAGGGCCGCAGCCGCGCCTCGAACATCGCATAGTCCTCGGGCGTGTAGCGCACGCCTCCACCGGCCCGGTGGCCCCTGATCCTCGGCAACAACTCTCGCATTATCTCGGGATGCTCGCGGATCACGGCAAACTTCTGCAGCGCCCGCTGGCGCGCCGCCTCCACCGCCATTCTCCTGCTCTCCTCGGTGCCCCGCCCCTGAGCCATCTTCTCGTCAATCGCGCGATCAATCTCTTCCCTGGGGAGAAAGTCCTTCGCATCAGGCCACCGCGCAAGCAGCCAGCGCTCAAGTACGTCGCCATGCTCCAGCATCGTCAGGTACCTAATGAGAGCGGCCTCCGCTCGTTCACGCTTCTTCGCCATCACTCACTTCCTCCATCGCCAAGCCCCTCCGTGAGCAACTCCCCCACCCCTTTACTCAACTCTTACCCTGCGGAATGTCCGGCAACCGCATCCATGTTCGTTCTTTCCACCCCTCATCAAATGCAATACGAAGCAGCCACATCGAGCCATCGTCGCACAGGCATGCAATCGTCTCACCAATCGGCACAATCTGAATAACGCGCCGACCGCTCTTCATCGCCGAGCCCCTTCCTTGTTTCCAGCCCGGCGCTCGGCACGCAGCCGAAAAATCTCCCCGTACGCATCGTCGATCAGGCGCCCCAATATCCCCGTCGAAGCGCCCCCCAACAGCAAAACCGCCTTCCGCCGACGCCCGATCCACTGCGCAGCACGCAGCCGATCAAGGATGTCCAAAGACTCCATCGCCCGACGCTCCGCAGCCGTCATGCCGTCCTCCATCGCCGAGCCCCTTCCTCCCTAAAGAAAAAAATGCGTGCTCTTGCACGCTCTCCCCGCAGCGGAGCGAGGACAACGAGGAGCGCAAGCGCGACGACGTGCCAACAACCCGGACAAAACCAGCAATCAACTCCAGACCAACCCGCAACTCTCGCAACAGGGCCCGATGTTCCAGACCCCCCAATTTTTCGGAGAGCCCGATATTCCAGAGGACATGCATATGCGGAGGGTACCAGCGCGGCAGTCGCGTCGCGTTTTTCCCCCCCGGGTGGCCTCGCGCGCGGCACCAAGGGATGTGCTTGCCAAGTGGACGGTGGGAAGGGCGTATCAGTGTGCTGGACCGCATCGGCGTTGCACATTTCCGACTGCCGTCGGGCGGCCACTGCCGTGCCGCCTTTTACCACTCTCGGCTATACATACCGAGAGTACCAAGTCAGCAAGTGCCTGTGCCGCAGCGGCTTGTGGCTTACTCTGTATCGCTTGCGTCGTCGCTGGGAAGGCCTGGGGAAGTCGGCGACACGTCTATGGTCACCGGCTTGGCCTCGGTTGCCGTGACCACGATGGCCAACCCGGGCATCATCTGCCGACCGGCCGCGGGCGTGTCATCATCGAGCGCTTCGAGCGCTTTGATCGCGTTGACGCGCGCCATCTGGTTGATGGTCTGGTCGCGAACGTCGGCAAGCGCGTGGATATTGCGCGGCCGTTCGCTAAGTCGAAGCACCTCCAATTGTCCGAGGTAGTACGCCTTTACATGTGGCTTTCTGAGTGCCTCCCGCAATCCGTGGTCACTCATTCCGGCTTCTTCGGCGGCTTTAGGCCTACGTGAGCCGTGCCACACCATGTTATCGAGGGCGTTTTTGAGCTTGCCGCTGACATGGAGCCTTCCGGAGCGGCCTTGTGCTTCGACGGCTTGCCGTGTGGGGAACACTGTGCGCTTTTGGGGAGGCATGGCTTGCTTCCTTGGGGCTTTCACCCTCTTAGAAGCCGCGCGCGCGTAGTGCAAGCTATGCGGCATTGCCTTGTCAAGCCCCCAGCTAAGCATCGGGGGGGACTCGGCGAAATTGATCAGACGTCTGCCTATTTGGGAACTCGTTTTGTTCACTCCATGAACATGGGGGGGAGGGGGGAGGGGAGTGTGGTCGCGCATAAGGAGTGGCTGCGCGGCCATATCCCGCGGGGATTGTAGCGGCCCATCTTTGACGTAATCACACAGACTTATCCCCTCCGGTTGTGGCTGCGGTGGGGTCGGGGTTGTGGTCCCGGCAGAGCGTCTCCCATGTCTCTACTGCGCCATAGGCGTCTGGAGTGACAAGCACGCGCAATGCCCGCCCGGTGGTGAAATCCTCGAGCGGGATGAAGCGGCCGCATTGATCGCACCTGTCCCACCGTTTCATTGATCAGATCAGTCCTCCGCTGTCGCCTCGATCAGACGCTTGATGGCCTCTTGGCGCGACGGCAGGTCGGGCTGGGAGCGGCGCCAATCGTCCAATAGCTGCAACAGGTTAGAGTGCAATCTCACATTGACTTGCAGGCCGATTCCGCGGCCGTGCTTGGTACGGCTTCCATACGGCCGGCCGCGGCGACGAATTATTTTGGTATCACTTGTTGACTCGCTCATATTTCCGTGGTATCAATTAATCATCGACAGCGCAAGAGGAGACGGAAATGACCAAGGCGACCATGACCGCTTTTCGAGACACTAAAGCAGCCGCCGAATTCATCACTTCCGCGGCGAGCCGCGAAACATCGCCGGAAATCATGACGGCTATCGTGTTCTTCGCGCGCGATATCACTGAGGCCGAAGCATTGTGGAACGGCGATGGGTTCGGTCGCGTCTGTCACCCCAGCGATCTATGGGAGCATGTCACCAAGAACGGATTGCGCAATGCGGAGGATTATTGCTGGGGCGCCCAAGGCCATGACTGGTGGAACGCCATTAAGGAGTGATTGCAGCGACTGCCCGTCGCCGCGCGGCAGGCAGCTACGGCAATCATGCCGAAGGGGAAAGACCATGACCAACCACGAATACATCGCCGCGCTTCACATGCGCCACCAACGGTATCAGACGCACCGTCGTCGCGAGCAGCGGCTCAATTTCTGGATCGGCGCAAGTGCCGTCGCCTTCATGGCATGCATGTCGCTAGTGCCGGTTCTAATCATCATCAATGACATTTGGGCGTGAGCGTTGCGCATTGCCGCTCCCATGCGGTGCGGCTTTGCAGAGCGCTTTTGCTCAGAGGGGGAATGAACATGTCAAACTATAGCAACATCAAATCGACGCGCATCAAGCCCGAGGACGCGGCCCGGTGGGGCTTCGCGGTCATGGCCTCGATCGATAATCCGAAGGCGAGCAAAGCCACGGAATACGGCTACCTCAACGCGATACTGTACATGGCGCCGAAGGATAGCGCCGGAGTAGGAGATTTGTGCCCCAACTCCGGAGATTGCGTGCACATTTGCCTTGGCGCCCATAGCGGGCAGGCATCGATGCGCAAGGATGACGAAGACAACGCGGTGACGCTAGCTCGGAAGGCGCGCGCGCGCGCCTATATGACGGAGCGGGAATTGTTCCTGACATACGTCAAGCGCGACATAGAACGTCTGCAGGGCATTGCCGCTCGCATGGGGCTGCAGCTGTGCTACCGGTTCAACGGGTCGACCGATGTTGGCGTGCCTGCATGGCTATGCAATATGTTCCCCGCGGTGACGTTCATCGATTACACGAAAAACCCCAACAAGATGGCGCAATATCTCGCGGGGCGGTTGCCGCCGAATTACCACGTCACTTTCTCGCGGGACACGCACAATGAGCGGCTCGCCGAGCGGTTCCTAGGGCAGGGCGGTAATGTCGCGGTGGTGTTCGGCAATGGGCGGCCTGCTGCGTGGCGTGGCTTTGCGGTCATTGACGGGGATAGACACGACGTTCGTACACCTCAAATGGACGGCCGCGGCGTTGTGATCGCCTTGACGCCCAAAGGCGCCAAGGCGAAGCGCGAAACCAAGGGCTTCATCGTGAGGGATGCTGCATGACGCGGATTGCAATTCCATCGGTGCATGTGGCGGGGTGCCGCCACATCACCATCACCAAAGACAAGCAGATAGGCGTCACAATCGACATAGATGCAGGGGCGCTGGTCATTGATGCGTCTGGCGACGACATCAAAGTGGAAATCGTGGAAACAGACAGCCAAGCGGACAAAACCGACTAGGTGATGAATTCGTATCAACCGGGGAGAACGCAAGATGACACGTATGGCAATGTTCTGTAGCGCGTTGCTGTTGGGCTCGGCATGCCAAGCGCAAACTTTGACGGACGAGCAGATGGATAAGTTTAAGCGCACTGTTCAAAACGCAGATGTGGGGATTATGACGACCTTGTTCTGTCCCGAGGGCTATCAACTTCGCCAGGGTTTTGCTTCTGCGCTTCACCTAACGTGCTGGATAAGCCTGCGGATTTTAATCGATGACATATTGTGGAAAGAAGGAAGCTACGGACGCTCTGTCTGTCCCCCACCGTCGTTGACGGAGTACAGGCCGCTTTTTGATGCCATCACCGAATATATCATTGTGAAAAAGCCTCTTGATACGGAGCGCGCCGCCACAATTGCCTCGATTGCCTTGAGGGAAAAATTTCCATGCCCTTCACCGTTGAATTTCAGGTAGGACTCGAATTCGTATCAGCCGATGGGAGGGTTCATGGATAAGTATTTCTTGGTGAACGTGCAGCAAGATGCATCGCCCGATTGGCGCGCCGTGGTGAGGGCCGCTACCGCAGAGCAGGCGGCCGAAGCGGCAATCGCCGCCTGGGAAGGCGCCGACAACGGGATTGCCTTGAAGAGTGCAATCTACAGCGATTTGAAGAAGCTTGATGCGCATATCGTCCGGCCACACGAGTACGACGAGGCGCCGGAATTGACGCATGAGCAATTAGCTGCTGCCGACGTACGCGAGAACGGCAAGCTGGTGCGGAAAGCTTGTGATCAACCGAGGAAATGACAGATGGTCGAGACGCTGTGGGTTTACCTCGCCGCCGACCCGGCGGGCGGCAACACCGGAGCGCGGCCCGACCATGCGCACTAAGCGCCCAGGCGATGGTCATCAAAACCTCCGGGGGGTGCTCTTGTCCTTTAGGAAAATCTCAACGTTAAGATTGGCGTAGTTCCTCGTGTCGACCCGAACGCCTTCGATTTCCTGGCCAGACAATCTTTCGAAGTCGAGCAGCAAAGTGCGAACAGCGTTTTCCAGTTCATCGACGGTCATTGCGTTCCCCCAACCGTTCGAGGATCATCGCCTCGTTGACGGGGCGGAAATACGGCCTGTGGGCCGCGATATGATCCCGCGGTGTTGCTGATCTGGTGGTTCGAACGTCGTCGAGAGAATAATCCTGTGGCGCAGGCACTTATGCGGACGTGTCCGCATGCCACCGCGCCTTCGCAAGCTCCCTCATCAGGCGGCTTCTCAATTCAGGGGAGATGCCGCGCCATCTAGCGCTGCCGGCCTTGCGGGCGAGTTGGCTGAGCACCTGGGGCCTGGCGCGTTTGATGACGGAGGCGGCGAGCCTCGCGGGCGGCCGCACCTGCTTCACGTCGCGACGTTCCCACTGCGGCTGCATGCGCGCAGACTGCACAGGGTCGATAGCGACGAGCAACTGCAGGCCGAGCGCGGATAACATGCCGTCGAGAGACGAGCGCGATAGTCCTCGCTCCTGGGATGGGCCTAGAAGTTTGTCGGTATGGCCGGAGGCCGCCGGCATCAGGTGGTCGAGCAGCTCGTTGGATAGCCCCAGGGAGGCCTTGCGCGCGCGCAGCACCTCGATCAGCTCGTCATGACAGGTCGCGACACCGAGGACGGCTTCATGGCCCCCAATCATCGTCCTTGTTCTCCAGACCCGGCTTCTTTTTCATGATATCTAGTAGTCCGGGACTGATCATCATACCAGATGCAGAATCGACTGACTTCAGCCCCCAATTGGGCCCGTGCTTGCGCCGTAGCTCCTCCAGGGTGGGCCGTAGCTTTCGGGCCTCCTCCGTGCGGCGCTGATCCGCGATCGCTTCAGCGCGCTCCTTAGCCCTGGCATGGTCCAGGTTTTGCCGCTCGACTGCCCGGCGCATCCAACCGGATTCACGTTCGCACCAGGCGATGACGTCGGCGACGGTGGGCTGAAATTTTGTTTCACGTGGAATTCCGGTCACCGGATCAGCCGCCGCCAGGGCGACGCGGCGAGGGTAGTTGCGCAGCGCCGCAGCCAGGGCGCCGAAGTAGGGCTTCTCACCTGCCGGCTTCGGCCAGCACGCCAGCAGCCGGCCCACGAGCTCTACCGCCTCGGATGGGCTCAGCCTGTCAGCGTAATCCCGCCTCGCACTCTCTGGCGCGAAGCTCTGCCGCCATTTCTCCGGTAGCCGTGAGGACATCCGGTTTTCCACGCGCTCCTCCGCTGCTGACCAGGGAGCTGATGTATCCAATAGGATCGACCACGTTCCGGTTGCGGGCGTACTCGATCGTCGCCAGGAGCCCCTCGGGGTCATCCCGCTTTTTCAGCCACCGGCCGATCATTTGTCCGCTGCGATCTTCGCGGATCCCCCAGGACATAAGGATCGTTTTCCCAACACGCCAGAGTCTTGTTTGGGCGTCCTCGACAACCTCGAACATATCCTCCTGGGTAGCCGATGTGCTCGTGTGACGAGCACACGGTCGTTGTTTTTGCTTGGCTATTCGATTTTGCCTGGTGGTTATTCGATGCCGCTCCCGGCGGTCGGCCTCGACCGTTTCTATAACGCGGACGATGTCCTGGTCGGTCAGACCGGCGGCACGCAATGCGGAGACGTTCATTCTGCGGCCTCCCCTCCAGGGGAGACCACTGACGGAACCGCTTTCATCCTGCGGCGCCGCGGTACCGATGCTGCCGGTGGCTTTTTGGCTCTCCGGCGCCGCCGTTTGACCGGACTGTTCGCCGCCTCGTCCGCCTCGATCAGAACAAGCAGTTGCTTGGCCTCGACACCGGACTCGACAAGCGCCCTCAGCACCGAAAGGTGGATCATGATCGTCCCTCCTTCTCCCACCATGGTTTTCTGGCCGCAGTCCTGCTCAACGCCGACCACGATGCCTTTCCCATGCTGATCAATTGATAATGATACCGGTGCGGGACTCGGCCCCGGTGCTTCCACACATTGAAGACGTTCGGAGAAATACCGAGCTGCAGCGCTCCCTCGCGAACGCGGTCCCAGTCCAACTCGTCATCCATTTCAAAACGCTACAACAAAAATTCATGACAGCAAGAACAATCTGTTATCTGGCTGACATAACAAAATGTAATCGATGCAGCGGGGATAACTTGTTACATTTTGTTATCGCTCGGTTCCATTTCCAGAACGATTTCAACGAAATCTATAACGCAATATAACGGGGTTCCAGAGCGTTACCCCCTCATTTTGGGGGATTGACTCCCGCGCAACAGGCCGTGCGTTTCCAGCCACCAGATCGCGGCATCGAGGCCATAGGCCACCGCCACCTTGGCGCCCGCAGCCTCCATGCGCTGAAGGGTTTCGTGCTGCTCGTCAGCCAACTTGCCCTTCGCGCGCTTGAGCTCCAGGCCATAGATGTGTCCGTGTTGTAATACGATCACATCGGGAACTCCGGATACCACGCCGAGCCCCGCATTGATCCCGCGCGCTCGCCCACGCTGATGGACGCCGCCGTTCTTGGGATGAAATGCAAACACACCGGGCGACCCCCGTGTCCGCAGATGAGCGAACACGGCGCGCTGGATCTCGTTCTCGCTGGGATCGGTCGCATGCTGTGGAGAATGGACCTGCTCCACACACAGGTTGTTATTCCCGCGAGTCGCCGCCTCGCCTATTATCATATCGGACATCAGGGAATTTTACCCCGACGGCACACCGATTGGAATCCTTGGAGGCCAGATGCTCAGTCCGCAGCAACATAAACAGCGAGAGGGCAAGTTGACCTCGTCGCGCATCGCCTGCCTGATGAATGGTGATGCCGAGGCCATCATGAGGCTCTATCGCGAGATGATCGGCGAGGCGGAGCCGGAAGACCTGTCCCATGTCTGGCCGGTGCGCCTCGGCGAGGCCACGGAGCCGCTCCACCTCGATTGGCTCGAGATGAGCGGGTTCCCGATCGAGCGGCGCGGCGACGTCGTCGTTCACCCGCATTATCCATGGGCCGCCGCGACCCTCGATGGGTGGGCGGCCGATCTCAAATGTCCGGTCGAAGTGAAGCACACCGGCGGTCGGGAGCCGTTCGAGGTCCTGATCGATCGCTATCAGCCCCAGGTGCAATGGCAGATGGAGGTGACCGGCGCCACGCAATGTCTGTTCTCGGTCATCCTGGGCGCAAACCCGCCGCTGCCAGAGACGATCGAGCGCGACCCCGATTATGCGGCCGAGATGATCAAGCGCGGGCAGCAATTCATGGCCGCCGTGGCGGATCGCCGCCCGCCGGTCGCGCTACCCGCAGCCCCGGTGCCGGCCATCGCCCACAAGGTCTACGACATGAGCGGCAATCCGAGCTGGACCAGCCACGCGCAACGCTGGCTGCAAACCCATGGCGCGGCGGAAACCGCGAGGGAATGCGAGAAGGTGCTCAAATCGCTGGTGCCGGAAGACGCCAGGAAATGCCACGGTAATGGGGCCCAGATCACGCGCAATCGCGCCGGCCATCTTTCACTCAGGGAGGCTGTGCAATGACCGTTCCAGTGCGCAGCGATGTCCACGGCGACGTCATCGAGAGCATCATCGCCAAGGGTGACTTGAGCAAGCTCACTCCGGAAGAGCGGACCCAGTATTACGTGCAGCTGTGCCGGTCGCTCGGCATGAACCCGCACACGCAGCCATTCGCCTACATCACGCTGAACGGCAAGCTGACGCTGTACGCCAAGCGCGATGCCGCGGACCAGCTGCGGAAAATACACGGCATAAGTCTTCAGATCGTCAGCCAGGAACAGGCCGACGGCCTCTTGAGCATCCACGTCAAGGCTACGGACAAGGACGGCCGGTCCGACGAGGACCTCGGCGTCGTCGCCTTCCCGGAAGCGCTCAAGGGCGAGGCGAGAGCCAATGCCATATTGAAGGCGGTCACGAAAGCCAAGCGGCGGGTGACGCTGTCGATCAGCGGCCTCGGATTCCTGGATGAGATGGAGGTTGCCGACGTGCCGACCGCCAGGCGCCCGCCGCCGCCCGCCGCCAATGTGATGTTGCCGCCCCACGATCCGCAAACCGGAGAAATCATAGAGGCGCCGCTTCTCCCAGGCGCCGACGCTGCTGCCGGACCTTCCGAGAGCCACGCTACCCCGGCAGCAGCCTCTCCCGATCCGCCAGAGGACGAGAGCGAGCGCCTCGCCGGCCTCGATCGGCTATTGACCGCGGCGGCGAAGAACGGCACGGAGATCCTGAAGGCCGCGTGGGTTCAGATCAGCAAGGAAGACAAGGCCGTCCTCAAGGCCGCGCTGGAGCGGCGCTACAAGACGATGGCGCTGGAGGCGGACGAAGAAAAAAAACGGCAAGGGGGAGAAGATGAGCGATGATATCGAGTCGTATCGTCTGGCGTTTCGCGTCGAGGGTAAATGGTGGGTGGCTTACTGCGGCAGAGCCGGCACGATGGATGGCGCCGCCGAGGTCGCCCGCATCCTCATGAGCCTCGTCGACGGCAACGAGGCAGCTGAGACGACCAAGAGGGCATTCATCGAGGTGCTGGCAGCAGCCTTTGCCGACATGGCCGAGCCCATCACGGGCGAGCGGCCAGACATGCAGCTGCAAGACGCGCCGGAGTCCGAGCGGAGGCGGCAGTGATGGATCATCCCCACGCCGGAAAGCCGGTCGGCGGCGCGTAGGTTTGCCCAGCCGGCCCAGGCTGCACGGTCCATATGCCCGAGGTCACATCGTAGATGGAAGTTCCATAAAACAGCGCCCCTGTCGTAGCCACGGAGAATATCGCCGAGGGATTGGTTCCACTCGACGGAGCACCAGAACCGATCCACACATTGTTATACGCGACCCACACCTTGCCGGCATCGAAATCGATAGCAATTGCGTATACGTCACCAACAATAGGGTCCAGGTTAGCAAGCCCAAAGCCGCCAGGATTAGAAAAGCCTCCGGACATGAACGTATGCCCGGTTACCGACTGCCACCCGGCAGACTGACCGGTGATTCCCAGATAGTTGTTGAGTACAACCGGAAAACTGATATTAGCGAGCCCGAATAGCGGAACCTGACCGACGCCTGGCGCCGTGCTGCATTTGAACTCCACATATGCCTTTCCGGAGAATTTCGACGTCGACGATCTGACTGTCCAATTGCTGGCAGAATGCGGGTTCTGTATCGTGAGATTGTTATTCGACAGCAATAATCCGGATATTGCGGCATCGGGAACGCTGAATCCACTAACTAGCGGCGAGACGCTCACTGCCGTCTTCCAGCCGACAGTTGCATTTATCCAGGTGAATTTGGTAGCCGCCCCTGTTGTGCTCAACACCAGATTCGATGAGCTGTTATTGATCTTACCTCCATTCGGTGAAACCGTAAGATTATTGGCCGAAAAAAACCCGGCGATATCATCCACCGTGATCGTATCGCCCTGGATCAGCGCCGTGCCTCCGTTGACGGTCGTCGGAGGCAACGTCAGCGTCCAGGCCCCGCCACTGGTGTCGGCAAGGATCTGTTGTCCAACGATCGCCATGGTCGCCGCATTGCGATAGACCGGAAGGCCGCCTGCGACCCGGATGCGGTATGGCTGCGCCTTCAGCACGGTTCCGGTATAGATCGTAGTCTTGACGCCAGTGATGAAAAGTGTCGTTCCGTCAGAGATATTGATAATCTCAACATACCCCAACTGTGGATATATGCCGGTCACGATATAATAATTCAGGACATCAGTAGTAATTCCAATAACCAAGCCTAAGAACATCATGCTGAGAGAATTAGCGTCCAGATAGAGGAAGCAGCCCTGCCCCTTGGCGCTCCAGCTTACGCCGCCTATGTTGCTGGAAAGGTCTTGGAAATAGTTATAATATTGGTGCGAGCTTTCCACCAAATAAGTGCTGGTCTCGTTTTGCAAGGTCGTTGTCTGGTACAAGGTGCTCCCATACAGAAGCGGATAAGAGGCCCCAGCGGTAGTCAGCGGCGCATTGGTCGGCAAATTCACGGAGTCGGCGACCAGTGCGACCTTCGTCGGCAGCACCGCGGGTAGCACATAATTCGCCGGACGCACGCCTTGAGTCGGGGCCGATCCCATATCACCAGCCCATATTCTGGCGAACGCACCTCCGTCCCCTGGAGGCGTATTGTTGGGAGCTTGCCCCGTAAGAATATTGCCAATAATGGTATTTTGCTTGGTAAGAAAATTCGGGAACCCCGTCAGAGATATCTTAGGCCATCTGATCGATAGCCGATTGTATGGCTCGGGAGATCCCCCGACCGTTCCTTCCCGAAAGATCAGCCGCCCGGTCCCCTGAGTATCGATAGTCAGCGTATCTATAAACGCCTCAGTGGTGGATACGGGGCCATCCAAGACAACGTCGTTCTGGCACAACATGTGCGGGAATGCGTGCTGAGCGTAATAATTCGCCAATTGGGGGGTCGTCGGCGAATGACTCGGACCATACGCACTCAATGTCGGATCGAAGTCATACTGAAGATTGAAGAAGTACGAAGGATGGTTCGCTTGGTTCGAGTTCACACATATTGAAGCATAAAAACTTTCAATGAACGTATGCACTGCCGTGATGCTGGACTGCCATGTAAAACACATGGTCGCCGCATACACCCGATCCACAGCTCGTATTTCGGCTTGCAAATCGGTAGCCGTCAACACATTGGTGCCAATGCCAAAAGTGTTTCTTATCCATAGTGGATAGATCATCAACGACAATACGTTCGTAGAATTATTGAATGCTCCCTGGCTGGCCGCCAGGCATGGCACCAATCCGAAATGAGCCGTCTTCAGCACAAAGACGGTGTAAACCCCGTTACGGTCTCCATGACTGTGCGAAAACAAATCATTATCGATGGGAAATGTCGTGCCATCTATAGGGGCCAGCACCGTGGTGCTGAAGGTGATCTGTACCACGTCTCCCGATGGAACAGCCGCCGCGCCAAACGTAAAATAATAGCCGCCCGAAGGATATGTGAGCGTCAGCACCGATGTGCTGCCGATCCGGTATATGTTTCCGGGCGACTCCTCGCCGTCAGGCGACCAGTTGCCGCCAGTAAGCAGACTAGGCGGACCGTCGCTGACGAGACCAATACGGCCAGTCATATTGCAGTCGCGGAAATGATTGATATATGCTTGGTTCTCGTTTATCGAGACCGATATGAACGCTTGGCCATCACTGCATCGGTCGAACAGATTACTGTCACCCAACCCACCGCCTGGTGATCCTAGCTGATATGAAGTATAACAATAGGCAGCATAGCAATTACGAAGCACGGTGCGACTGGCGCCACCACCAGTCCCGGAAATGGAAAACCCTACGATGCGCGGATCGACTCCGCCAAAGTGGTCGACAGTTCCATCGAACGTGCTCGCAACTCTGCGGGCGACCACATTGATGCTATCGACCGTACCACCGTTATTCGGCCCCAGCATGAGGCCGGGACCATAGAAATCAAGGAAGATTTGGGTTCCGAACGGAATCCCACCCTGACCGGGCTCGCCGAGGAGCGTAAAAGCAACCGATACTATCTGATTCAGAGCGGGGGCCGCATTAGCATTTGCAATGACCTCATAATAGAATTTCCAATGTGGATTGGCTCCGATCGCATGAAACGGCGAATTCGGGTCGGAGCGCCCGAAAGTCGGTGGACTGTTGGCCGGCACGGCGTCCAGCGCCTTGAAAGGTATGCCATTGTAAATAACGATCTGGCCGGACGTATAAGTGCCAGTTGGTGTCCACCGGGCGTATGGTGTCCCCGGACCGGACGGTCCACCCGAAACATTCTGGCCCCGGAGACCGCCGGGATGATCCATGAAAATCGGCGCATCCACTACGAAGATGCCCGCCGGAATCGCACAGGACCGGTTCTTGCCGCCGTTGGCGAGGTAGGCCTGATCGATCGCCTGTTGGATGGCACATCGATCATAATAGGGCGTCAAATCGTCGACCCACGGAAACACCGCCTGGGCAGCGGCCAAGCTGGCAAACACGGTCGACAGTCGATGCGCTGGCGGCACGGCATTATCGCCGAACGGCTTCCACGAGGCGGCGTTGAAACGCACACTGGGCGAGTCGAATATTGGCGTATTCGTATAGTCGACAACCAGCTCCTGGCCCACGGTGGCAGTCGGAAGGCTGCCACCCCCACCACTACCAGATGGTCCAGTCGGCCCAGTCGCCCCGGTCGGCCCAGCCGGCCCAGTTGGGCCAGTAGGTCCAGTCGCGCCACCACCCCCTCCACCACCCCCTCCTGCCGCTGGTAGCCATCCCTGGGTGAGGAGATTGGCTTGATCGAGAGCGTCGACCGTGACCTGGCCGAGCCCGTTGACGGTGTAAAGATTGTTCGTCACCGGTCCGAACAGGACGCCGTTCTGAATCTCCTGGAATGGGCGTATGCGCTGGAGCGTGACAGTAGCCATCTTACTGCCGATCTTTCGTTTCGATGCGGCTCGCCTCACGGGGACGTGGCAGCGGAGGCAGCCGAGCGAGCCGCTCTGTATCGATCGCCGCGATGGCGTGCCGGTAGGCCCTCACAGCCCTGCGGATGCCATTTGCGGCCCGCGCCGGCTGCTCGTGCTCGTCCTTCATCCAAGTGGCGAAGAGGCGCTCGACCTGGTTCTGGAACGCCTGGTCCAGACCGCGCTGGATGACGCGCCGTATCTGCTCATCGCCGCCGCGCTCGGGCTCCTGGGCGCCAGCCGCGCCCATCGAGAGCAGAACCATTGCTGCGGCGACGCCCCTCATCGCAGCCTTCTTCATTTCACCACGAATCCGAAATCGTGCCAGCCGAGCAGGAACAGCAGCACGAACAGCAGTATGGTTGGCGCCCAGCTGAATTGAGTTGCGCCGGGTCCCCAGGTGGTCCAGCCCCAGAACACGAACCACAGAATCATCAGCATCCAGAAGATCATCCCGATGGGCATCCTGTTATTCCTTCTCAGCCGAGGATGGCGTTCACCTCATCAACTCCACGATCGCCACGAAAAATAGCGCGCTGATGATCCCCATGATCGCCATCACGGTCAGCAGCTCATGCGTGCTCATGCCCCGGGCTTCTTCTTCGCATGGGGCTTGCGCTTGGCAACCTTCGCCGGCATGTCGTGGTCGCGCTCCATGTAGTCCTGAACCTGCCTGAATAGATGCTCGGCCGCGGATTTCAGCTCGGTTTCCTTTCTGATGATCGGGCCGTAATGGTTGCAGAGATTCCGCAGCGTCAGCCCGCAGGACTCGACCGCAAATGCCGGGCAGCTCTTGCACAGCTTCTGGAAGTCGTAGCCACTGCCGCTGCCGTAGTTCGACCAATCATCAGCGTCGCAACTCACCCCATCGTCGAACTGGGCCAGATAGCAGAGCGCTACATTCGCCGGATCGGCGAATTCGGCCATCAGGGTCGAGAATGCGGGGTCGCTGGCGCTGTGCGCATTGAAGGACGTCTGGAACAGGCCCGCCTCGGCCGTATCGGACTGCACATTGTCCGCGCTTATGTCACGGCCCTCGCAGTGCCGGCCGCTCGACTCGCGCATCCCGTGACCCAGCATCAGCGCATAGAGGTGCCGCAGCGTGTCGAGACCAGGCTCCTCGACCGACATGCCGAGCCGGTCGAAATCCTCGCGATAGATGTTGAGCGCGTCCTTGTCGCTGTCTGTACGGGCCTTGGCCATCTCGACAAGGGCGGAATGGCCGGCCCTGAGCTTGAGCATGCTCTGCGCAAACGCGAGCGCCATGCCCTGCGTGTAGCCCACTGGCGCCACGCCGCGGTCGTTCCACGCGTAGTCGGCGATGTCGCTTGCGCTGGCGATCTCGCATATGGCCCCGATGTCCTCCTCGGACAGCGCGCCCGGCGGCGGGGGCGCCGCCTCGATATCGACGTACGCCGCCGAGCACCAGCCATAGACCGCGACGCCAGGGCCAGCATCGCGGCCGACCTGGAAGCGCAACCAAAGCGTCGAGGCATTCCAGGCCTCACCGACGATGATCAGCTCATCGCCATTCACAGCCTCCCCGATGATCGACGCGGACGACGATGCGGAAGCGCGAATGTTGAGCTTGTCGCCGGGAAGAAGATTGTAGACGGTGCCGCGACGCACCGGCACCGGCGGCTGCTCGGCCTCGCCGCCGTCGCCCATGTATTGCTCGACGTCGGAAATGAACCCGGACTTGGACATGTTCTTGCCGGGGCAGTCGTGATCGGTGTTGGGGTCCTCCTTGTGAAATTTCAGATTGTTGGGGTCCCAGCCGAAGTGGTTGCACACCTCGCCAGAGAGGGCATGGGCCATCTTCATGACCTCGGCGCCCATCCCGGTCTCGTCCGACTCGACGTTGTAGTCGCCGACGCATTCGAACCCGAGCATGGTGCCGTTCCAGCTCGGGCTGTGAACTCCCTTGACGTTGAAGGGGGTGAATATAAACCACGACTTGCCGTCGATGAAGCAATGCGGGCCGGCGGACCAGCCCATTTCGTTCTCATAGTAATGGCGCAGATTTTCCATGCGCTGGGCCGGCGGCACCGAGTGCCACCATTGATACAGCGTCGGCGATGCGGTGTTGTGGATGACGAAGTTCGAGGGCCGCCACGAGTAATTGAGCGAGCGGATATAGGACCGCAGGTCGTCGATGGATTTGATCTCGATCGCGGGATCGCAGCCTCGCCAGGTCATTTCTCTGGCTCCTCAATATGGCGTACACCTGTAGTCGACGAACAAGCCGCTCGTCGCCGGATTGGTCCATACGATCTGCGATGTAGAGATTGTTATCGGCTGTACCGGGAACGATGGCTGGCGGCTCAGCAATATGCACGAAGGGGCAACAGCCCTGTTCGGCACTGGAAAGGTTACCGTGCATCCGGTCGGAGATCCGGTTCCCATAACGATTGTCCCCTGCTCGCCAGTGGCGCCAGAGCCAACAATCGGGCTCGTTCCACAGGCCGACACGGTTGGAGGTCCGAGTACAAAGCTCTGCAATTTGTTTGTCGTAGACGACGACAAGCTGATAATAGCATTACTTGGTGGCGCAATCGGAGAAAAGAATTGCACCCACGCAGTATCCCGCTCGATAACGTTCGTGGCGCCATTGGCGACCTGATACCACCCAGAAACCATCGACACATTAACCGTTTCTAAATGAATACCGCTAAAGATGACATCATTGGACGTTGCTTCCACCGAGGCAAAGCTATTTGGCGCCACGACAGTGCTGTTCCCAAACCACAAATCTCGCAACCGGACCATATGGCATCCGGATGTTCCGGTGCCTAAATCGAATAAATTTTGCCCAGAAGTCCAGCTTCCTACGGCAGTGTCCGCCAGCCAATCGCCACCAGTCACCAGAACATTGTTGCATTCCGGGGCAAATAGAAATGAGCCTGCCGCGTCCACCGACATATTAGTAAATGAATAGTTGAACGGCCCATATGTGGGGTCTGTGCTGTCTATAATAATGCACTTCCATGTACCCCCGCAGGCCGAATTGATGACATGAATATCCTCCAGACCCATGGAAGATATAGGGGTCGACGTGAAGTGATAGCTGATGGCATAGCCCTGGGCCAGCGTATCGGAGATATGATTGACAAAGCCCCGGCCAGTAAACGTCACGCCAGTGCTACTGGTATCCGCCCCAGCCGCCTGCCCATTGTGCAACCATACGCTTAGCAGCCGCGTCCCGCCCGGATTGTTGAACAGAATGCCGTTCCGAAATCCATTGATGAGGACATTACGCAGATAGGTATAGTTGGCCGCAGCATCGTTCACGCCATACAACGATCCAGTCGTGGTCGTCGAGTTGAGGCCAATGTCCTGAAGCTCAACAGAAGTGGCCGAACCACCACAATGGTCAATGCCATCCGTGCCGCCAGTGAAGTTCAGCAGCGTCGTTGCTGTCGTTGCGCTGTTGCCTCCTGAGCCAAAAAACGCAACGCTTTGATTGCATATCGATAGTGCCTTGTTGAGCATCGCAACGCCGGGCGGAAGCCTGATCGCCAATGGCCCCATTGCGGCATTGATGGTGGATTGAAGAGAAGCCCAGTCCACCTCGTCGGTGAGGGATGTGGCGGCCGGGAGAATGCTCTGCCATTGGGCCAGAGTAAAACCGGTTGTATTGATTCCATTGCAGCTCGTGACACTCGAAAGAGGATGTGAAAAACCGTTGGCTTGATAGCAAGGTAGATTAACTGCGGGTATTCCGGGTGGAATGGAGGTTTGCAGCGTGCTGACAATTGGCTGGCCTCCCGAATCAAACACGAGCAGCTTGCCAGCCCTCGTGCCCGACGGCGGTAGTGGATTGAGGACTTCGCCAGGCTGGCCGACGATCGCCCCGTTCAGCCTATCCCAGGTCTCGCGCAGCATCGCGATCTCGTCGGTGATGACCTGATTGATATCGCGCGCGGTGAAGCCACGGCCCTCCTGGAATTGGCTCAGCCGCCGCGGCCTCCGGTTGCCGACGATGTTGATCGTTCCGGTCTGCGGGGCATTGAACGTCAGCACCGCATTGGTGATCGGGCGGGGGATGCTGCCCAGCGAGCCGGTGGGGCTCGTCAATGTCCAGCCGGCTGTGGAGCTGGTGGATGGGACTGATACGCCATTGATGAACACGTCGATCCAGTTGTCGACATCGGTGCCGTCGGCATATAGGGCAAATCCCACCGAGCATGCGCAGGTCGAGGCGCTGAGCGAATAGCTGGTGAGGCGTGGGGAATCGGGCAGCGCCGGCACCGGAGGCGGCGTCTGGGCATAGGCGATTGCGGCGGCGACAAGCGTGAGAAGCGCGAGCAGCAGACCCAGTCGTTTCATGGACGCGCCTTTTTCTATTGAGGCGCGGGCAGTCTTTTCTATGCGGGCAGGGTTCCGCAACGCACGGCGTCAGGCCTCGGCGTCATTGCCAAGTCATCACCAGCCATACGAACAGACTGAGAAGGATGAGTGTAAAAAGTTGCAGCGCGGTCAGCGCCATGGTCAGGCCTTCTGCCAGAGCTCGCACCATCCGTCTGGCGCGATGTTGGCGACGTACCGGCAGGTCGGCTGCGGAGCATGGTCCGAGTACTTGCAGGTGCGGCAGTACTCCGGCGAATGGCCGGGCCCATACTCGACCATGGCATGGCTGAGCCTGCGCCCGCTCAGCGGCACGGCGGCGGCGCGCAGCACCGGCAGGATGTCGTAGTCGACGCTGTCCTCCTCGTCCTCGTAGGGACCGAGGAACAGGTCCGGCGGGACGGTGTCGGGCGAGATGCGCCCGCGCTCGTCCCGCTTGATGTAGGGCGCGAGCTCGTTCTCGTACTCGTCCGGATTGTGGCCGTCGAAATGGAGGGCGTCGTGCTCTATCCGGACGGCATAGTGGTGGGCGCCCTGGCTGCCGTCCTTGCCGAGGTAATCCATGCGCAGCCGCATCATCAGCCACCATTCCGACCGTTCGTGCAGCGCGATGTACTTGTCGGGATCTATCCCGGTCCTGGGCAGGACGTCCGGCAATCCCTTGTCGATGTAGACCACCCGGCCGTCCTGCGAGATGCCGCCGAGGTAAGGCACCAGGTACTCGCGCGAGATCGTGGGGGCGGTGTCGAGATAGGCCTGCAGATCGGGATGCTTGACCAGCGTGGCCTGGACCTCGCGCTTCGGGGCCGCAATTTCGTCGATGTGCCCTGTGGCCATGATGCGGTTCCTGTTGAGCAGCGCGAGGGTGCGCTTATAGGTCATCTCGGTTGCGGTCCCGAACAGCTCGACAGCGCTTTCTCTGTCATCCGCTCCCAGATGGCTTGATTGTCGGTGAAGCGCTCGCCCTGCTTGATTTGCAAGAACGTGGAGAAGCCGATGTAGAACAGATTGAAGACCACAAGAGCCAAGATCATCGGCGTCGTCGCCAGCGAGGCGATCAGCGCTCGGGCGGTGCCGCCGGCTTCTTCGACGGGCCCACTCATTGCTTGGGCTCTGGGATCTTGATGCCGAAGGCGTTGTCGGCGCCGTGCTCTACCGCGGTGAACAGACGATTGACCTCCCACAGGTTCTGCAAAAACGTGACCCGCCGCAGCGAATGCATGTCCCCGGCCGTGAAGTTTCCCGATGATATGCCCCCTGTCACCTTGGTGAGATCGCTTAGCTTGCCGATCGTGGGGCCGAGCAGGTGCTCGACGGCAGACTGGGCCGCAGTTTTGCTGACCGGCTTGTAGGCGCCGATCGCGCGGTAGATGTCGAGCTTGCCGGCCGTCGCCTTCGAAGCCAGCGTGTTGCCCTCTTCGAGCCAGCCGAAGATGTTGCCGCGGCTCATGGCCTCCTTGAACCAGTCCTGCGGCCGATCGCTGGTCGGGCTGCCTGTCACGATGGAATTGAGCTTGTAGCCCACCATGCCGAGAGCAAGCGAGGTGACGAGGCCCTGCAAGGTCTGAGCGTCGGAGCGCTGCAGGTTGGCAATCAGAATACGAGTGGTGGCAGACGCGGTGAATGATTTGAACTGCAGCAGGATCTTGCCAATCGCCGTGTCGAACTCCGGAGGAAGATCAAGGCCCGGCGTCGTCGCGGCGATATCGGCACTGCGATGCAGCGCGCCTTCGAAGGCCTGCCTGGTTTCCTCTCGCCATGCCTCGGTATTTGGAAGCCTTGCCCCCCCGACGATGTTGGAGTGCTTTTCATAGTCCTCGACGATCTTTTCATAGAGTTCGGGCTGGATGTTGCCGGCGCCGAGAGTCATCTTCTGCTTTGCGGTAGCGGTCCCCTTGAGCGCAGCCTTGGCGGCGCGATAGAGGTTCGTCGAGCCGATCGTGAAGCTGATGGTCTTGATGAGATCGGTTTCCGGCGCAAGCAGGTTGAGGAGCTGCATCTTGTCGGCGCCGAACTGCAGCGCCCGCTCGAACGGAGAGCCGGGCTCGTCGTGGTCCACGATGCCGCTCATGGCATGATGCCGGGATGCGGTCTGCGTCTCCGTTGCAATGCCGGCCACCTTGGCCTGACGCTTGGCCTCGCGGTTGTACTTCTGATCGGACATCAACGATTTCATGAACGGCGCCCAGCCATCATTGAAGGCCGAGGCCATTCCGTACATGAACACATGGTTTGCTGCGTCGGTAATGGAGTTCAGGCCAGACATGCCCATGCTCGTGATGACGACGGCATTGCGCGCCGCGGTCGAGAGCTGCCCCATCCGGCGCTGACTGGCGGTCTGGGAGATGGCATTGACCCCGCGCAGGCGGTCGCGCGCCAGGGCCAGATCCTCGATTGCGCCGGCCTTTTCCTTGGTCAGCTTGGCGATCTCGGAAGCGTTGCCGCGGGCGGCATCGATCAGGCGATTGTATTCCTCGTGGATCTGGCGAAAATTGTTGGTCATGTTGATGTCGCCAAATCGCTCGGCCAGCAGAACATCCGGAATGAATGTGCGATTGAAGCGCCGCATCACCGTCATGATGTCGGTTTTGATCCACGGCAAGGCAAACTCATTGGAGACATTGAGAAGGCGATGCGCGAGTGATCCTCGCAACATCTCTCCTTTCGGCCCGCCGGGCAGTTGCGGTTCGGCCGATGCATCCTCATAAGGCAGCCGGCCATCCGGGGAGCCGAGAATGCGATCGGTGGTCTGCTGCGCTCTGGCCCGGATTGCCTCCGGGTCGTCCGTGATGCGCTCGTTCTCCAGGATGTGCTTGACGGCGCGATCGACGGCGGCATCAGCCTGGGTCAGTCGGCCGCCCTTCGGTTCACCGGGCGTCCGCTTGGCCTCGCGCTCGGCCTCGTACTTGGCCCGCGCCTTTATGGCCGACTTGGCCTCGGCCGGGGACTTGCCCTCCCATCTGCCAATCTCCTCCTCCAACTTGCCCCTCATTTCGGCAACGCCGTCGTGCGCGGCCTGGAGCTGACTATCAATCTCTGCAATCTTGGCTGGGTCTTTCTCACGTTCGAGGCGCGCAGTCAGCTTGGCTATCTGTGCTTCATGCGCAGCAAGCGAGTTCTGGTAGAGCTGCATGCGGCCCTGAGCTTGCTGCTTGGCAACCTCGTCGGCCTGAAACTTCTCCGCAATGTGGTCGACGAACTTGGGCCGTTCGCGCTCGATGAGCGGCTTGTTCCAAGCATGATCGAAATGCTCTTCGCCTTCCTTCTGATCCAGATTTTTATACCCAGGAATTGATGTTTCGGCGCGACCCGTCCACTTCGCCCGGTGCTGACGATATGCTTGTACGGCCTCATTGACCTGTGGAACGTCATGCGGCTTGGTAAAATTCGCAGCCTCGCCTACCACCTTCCTGAAATCCTCGAACGTGATGCCGGACATCGGGCCGGCGCCGGCCGGCAGACCTCCCAGGCGGCCCATCTCGCTTCGCAAGACCGCAGCTTTCGGTGGCTTATCGGCACCAAATCGAGCCGCCGTCCAAGCATCAAGCAGCTTATCCTGAAAGACAGCTTCGGATGATCGGATCGCCGACTTGACCTGCGTCTGCACCGGAGATCCGCCATAACTCGCCGGCTGACCTGCCGCGGTCTCCTTGGTGAGGACGGGGATCTCGACAACATCGGCATAAGCGCGCTTTGCCATGATGCTTTGACGTTGCAGCATCCGCAGCGTCAGATCGCGGAACCCCAGCTTCACGAGGCCGCGCAGCGCCGTTCCCAATGTCAGATCGCGCAGGCTGCCAGGTTCTCCGACCGTGGTCAGCAGCTCCAGCTTTCTCATATCGGCGGCAGCGGCGCCGGCCGGGACGGCGATCGGAGCTGAACCCATCGTCGGAACGGATTCGACTGGCTCCTCGGCGATCCGCGGTTTTGCTTCCGCGGCAGCTGCGGCCTCAAGTGGCGGCGGCTTAACCGCTTCCGCAACGCCAGCCTCAGCAGCTGTGGCGGCTGCAGGCGGGGCTTCGGATGGCTGCCCCTCCGCATGGGCATCCAGCTCAGCCCGCACACGGTCTAGGTCGCGCGCCGCACCCTCCATCAGGCCCGGGCGAAGGGCATGGACAGCAGGACCGAGGATGGCGCCGAGGAGAGTAGCGCTGGCAATGCCCACCACCGCTTCTTCTGGCTTGCGCGTAACCTGGGCGTTCTGGAGGATTGCTTCCTGAGCCGCACCCGCCCCTCCCCAGGCAAGCGCAGACTCCGCGGCTCTGGTAATGCGGAGGCCAGCCGTGGCCGAGTACATTCCTGGCATAGTGGAAAGCGGTGCTATTGCCACTCGCCCCGGCAGGAGCATCAACGGGGCCTCGGCGAGCACATTGGTGATAACGCCGGACAAGCCGGACGCCGCCGTGATGTCCTTGTCTTTTTTTTCCTGGTCTATCCTCGCCATCAGTTCGTGCGATTGCTGCGTATTACGGAACCCCGCGAACTGCGACGCGTATTCCCAGTATTGCGGCTTGTCCTTGATGTCGTCCCACGCTGAATAGCCATCGCCTGTCGGGCCGCCTTGACGCGCGCCGAGCAACGACAGCAGATTCACGACGGTTGATTGCCGTAAGCCGGCGCCTAGAACCTCTTGCGCAGAGGGACCTGACGTGGGCTGTAAAAACACCTTGCCGGGGAGATCCCCGGGCTGTGGCGGGACGCCAAACATGCCACTGGCTTGCTGGGATTGCTGGACGCGCCGGAAGCGCTCCTCCGCAGTCGGCTCCGCCGTTCCCGCGGAAATCTCCGAGTCATCGACGACGCCAAACATGCTCATCACTTCACTCCAAGCTCATCGGGGTGAAGTCCTTGATAAATGTCGCGTGCCCGATTTCCCCTCTCTATTCTCTCTTTTGCTCGCTCCCCAGCAGCCTTCATATAGGCGGCCGCATCCCACCCGAAGCGGTTGCTGCCATCCTTCGCAACAAGGATCTGATCGAAGCCGCGGGCATCGGTGTACCAAATCTGATAGGTCGGCTTCTCGCCTGCGCGAACCTGGCGCTCCGTCTTATCGTCTGCAGCCAGCCCCTTGAATTTCCAATTGGGTTGCGGACCCGGGCGAAGAAACCCAAAAAACCCGCTTTCTGTGGGCCGAAGTATTTGACCGAATGTCTGTCCTTCCGGGAATGCAACACCCCCTTCGACCTCCGTGAATTGCGGGCCGAGCTCCGTGGTCAATTTTTCCCTTATGGCATCTTTGAGCCATTGGTGGCTGCCATCGATGGGCGGATAGCTGATATCCGGCGGATTCTTCATGAGCACATTGCCGATCACCGACGGCGCCCACGATTTTTTCATCTGATCAATTGCAATCGACTCGGCCTGATCAGGATTGGTCCCGAACATGCGCTGGGCTTTGTAAAAATCGAAGAACTCATTCTTCATGCCCGCAGCGACCCAGTTGTCTGGCGGTATATTCGGGGTTGCTCCGGTAATGCCGCCGGTGACCCGGAATCCTGTGCCAAGCCGATAGGCGACATCCTCTGGACTCCACTTTGACCGCTCCGTTTCAATGGCCGTTTCGGCGGTCTCTCTTTCCTTGGCAAAGGCCGGATCATATGCCCGGTGCGCGCGATCTATGAATTGAGCAAGGCGTTGCTGATCTTGCGGCGTAGTCCCACCTTGCGGAGCGCCTTGACCGCGCCACGCCAGCATTGTGTCGATCGCGGAGCGGCTGTGTTCTCCATAGATGCGCCCAACCTCTGGATGGTGGTTTTGCCACATGTCCGACAACGTGTTCATGCCGGTCACGAACCGTGTCGGGTCGTTGCTGTTCACCATCCCGACGACGGCATCCCTCATTGGAGGGCTCGACATCGTCGCCACGTAGTTTGGCTCGGACAACTGACTACGCATGGCATTGAGGAACGTCGCAGCCTGTTTCGGATCGCTATTAACCAGGGCAGAGGCAATCTGCTTGGCTTCCTCTTCACCGAAGACATTGATTGGCCGCCCGACGGTATGTTCGTTCTCGTTAAACAGGCCCATGCTTTTCTCGCGCTGGGCGAACTCTCCCGCGACCGCGGCCTCTGGCATCGATGGCGACAACGGTCCGGGAGGTGGCGTGCCGTAAAAAGTAGAACTGCGGATGAGTGGATTTTTCTCCGACTGTTCTATGGATGCGTCGAGCCGCTGCTGCACCTTCTGCGCGAGCAGGAATTGGGCCGCAGGAGCCGTCTGCTTGGCCGATTCAAGTGCCGCACGGGTTGCAACACGCTGCTCTGGAGGGATGTTTCTTTCCACCTCCAACGGTTCCAGGTCGGTCTTGAGCTTGTCGATGAGATCTTGCTTGCCTGACATTCCTGCCAGCTGGAGGAACATCGAGACATCATCTGCCTTCGGGTAAACACCGGCCTTGATCTGGGCATCCAGATCACCGTGCAGCTTCACGGCGCTGGCGGCGATCTTCTTTTCCACCGCCTCTTGCGTCACTGCCCATAGCCGAGCATCCGCTGGATTGGAAAAGTCGATCGGCTTGCCAACCGCGCCACCGCCGACCTTTACCTTGAACGGCCCCTCGCTGAAGTAGCTTTCCGGGCCGACGCCCGTTTCCAGGGTGAACCCCGGCATCCCTTTCTTGAATTGTTTGCTAGCAAGGGGGTTCCCGGGCTCGTCTGACGCATTCCCGGTGATCAGGTGGCCGCCGCTGTGCTTGCCGGCATAGTTAGATCCAGCGAGAACAGCCTCCAGATCGCCCTTGAAGACTTCGTCTGAATAACCGCCGCGCGAGAACGTCGTCGGGGGATAGTATCCGTTGTCACCGTGGGCACCGGTATCCCATAGAGCTTGCTCAAGCGAGTGACCACGCGCCAAGGCGCGGTTCATCGCCGTTTCCATCTGAATGCGCCGGACCTCGTCGCTTGCCTTGGGGCCTACCTCGCCACGGACCATCTGGTTGAGACGATCGGCAAGCCCAGGCTTTTCCTGCAATTCCTTGGCAATGATCGACCGATCGATTTGCCCGGGCGCCGAATAGTCCCCACCCGGAGGAGGGGTGATGCCAGCGCCGGCCCCACCAGAAAAATCCGGATGTCTCATCCGGTTGAGCTGCCCGGCTATCCTGATTCGCTCAGGCAGCGACCCTGCCTCGAAATGCTTGGCGGTATCGAACCATGCTGGGAAAGCGTCGAGTTCAAACTTAGTCTTCGGGTCATTGAGATCGTCGGCCTGCTTTCTCAGAGCCTGATATGTTCCCTCATCGTAGGAGCCGGGCCTCTCCTGCGAAGTGTGCATCCATTTGTTGACGGCGGTGCGAAACTCGCTCACCTGCTGGCGATCCACCGCGCTGGTGCGTTCGAGCGCGCGCAGGCCCTCGCCGACTGCGGCCTCCCCTTTCTTGGCACCCAGGCCGAGTTCTCTCGCCTCTGGCCCGGTGAGGAACCTGTCTTCTAGTTCGCGCTGCGCCTCGACGACGTTGGCCTTGCTCTTATACTTCCTCACCACCTCGCCGATGACGCCCTGGATACGGTCGCGATCAATCGAGTTCTTCAGGAGATCGTCGCCTTGGCTCCGAGTGACGCCGAAGCGCTTGTCACCGACCAGCTCCTCCACGAGCTGCATATTGCTGCCTTCGCGACCGCGATATTCATCGCTGCCCTGCGGATTCTCTTTGGTCGGGCCACCGCCTTGACGAGCAATGAGTTCTTTTTGGTTATTGTTTTGCTCGATCTGATCCATGTAATTTTGATATGCGTCGGCGACATTCTTCTTATCGGCCTCGACCAACGCGGTGCGGTAGTTATGCGCGCCGGACTCCGACACCATCTTGGTGATGCCGACCTTGAGGGCCGGGTCGCTGATGTTACGGACCAGATCCTGGCCATACGCGGTGGCTTTGCGCTGGAACACCTGCGGGTCGGGATCCTCCAGGCGCATCTCCAGCATCTTGGTCTCGATCTGGGGCTGCATCCTGATCGCAGCTGACATGGTGGCGGCACGCCGATACTCCGGCATTGCCGGCCCGACCAGGAACGGGGCCGGGTCCATGACAATTTGGCCGTTGTCGTCGACCCGCGCCTTCAGTCCGGCTTCCTCGCCGGCCTTTTTGGCCTGGGCCATGGCAAACTCGTTGAGACCCTCGCCGCTTTTGTCGAGGACGTGGGCCATCGCCATGTAGGGCGAGGCGACATCGGCAGCGCTGACAGCCGTCGTCACCGGCTTGGTGACCGAGAAATTGTCCGGATCGGGCAGAAGCTTCGGCATTACGGGATGGCCTTTGCTAATCCAGAGAGAACATCGACCCCGGCGCCAAGATAACCGCTCTGGAGCGCGGCCTTGCCGGCGGTGCGCAGGTAGGCCGCGTCCGCCTCCTGCTGCTGCGCCTGGGCGATGATGTTGTCGACATCGATCGACTTCTTGGTGAGCCCGAGCTGCTCGTGCCAGTCGCGCACGGCGGCGCCGGTCGGGGAAGTCGGATCGGTATGGGCAGCGGCACGGATGGCATCGACATTGCCGAGGTCGGAGGCGATCTTGATGCTCTCCGCGGCGCCGGTCTGGACCGCGGCCACCCGTCCGCGAGCCGCCGCGTTCTCCAGCGACTGGGCTCGATAGATGTCCCCTGCCTGCTCGCCCTGGCCCTTGAGGACATCTCCATAGGCTTTCAGTCCAAGTGCGGCGACCGAGGCGCCTGTAGCGGCTCCTGCTGGCATTCCCATAGCTACACCGTCACTTCCTGCGCGATCTCCAATATGGTCATTGGACCGGGCACGTCCTTGATGATCGCGTTGCGAGGATCGTAATCAGAGCCCGATGGCCGCCAGAACTCGGTGCCCTCGCGCAAGGGCGCCGGCTGGGTGGGATCGTCACCCTGATTATAGGCTGGGACACGGCGATTGTTCATCGGATCGCCCAGCGCCGGCCCGCCTGGCCGCAACGGCTCGGCATAGAGCTTCTGAAACAGAAACCCAGTGGAATTGATGAAGTAAACGCACATCTGCGCGACCTGTCGGCGCAGCATGCGCTGGTGGACGTCCTGGCCGCCGGGCGGCGACGGAATGAACGGCTCGGCGGTGGAGGTCCACGGAAAGCCCATGACCAGCTGGGGCGAGGCGAGGTTCTCTCCACCGATGAATTGCGGGACGATGAACCCGTTGCTGTCGGTCTGATAAATGCCCATCTGGCGCAGACCGAGGTCGAACAGATAAACCGGCTGGCCGGGCGCCCAGTACAGTGGCCCCTTGCCGCCGGGAGGAGTGAGTTGAGCCGGCGGCGAATTGACGGTGATGGCGGCGTCGAGATACTGGCTCGCGTCGAGCAGCTCGGCCATCGGACCGGTCGCTCCAGGATAATTGACCACGAACCATACGTGGCCGAGGCGGGCAGAAATCCATTTGATCGCTCCACCGCCGCCGGCCACGTGACGCGTCCAGCCGGGCACGTCCTTGATCTGCCCGTTCTGGATCTCAACCTTGCAGGCGACGGCCGTTCCGTCACCGTTGAGCACGTAGATGTACCGCTCGGGGAATAGGAGATCGTCTCCGTCTGGCGCTGCGATTGCGACGATGCCGTTGAATAGTGCCGCGTGGAAATCGGTCAGGTTGCGCGCCTCGTAGGGGCGGGTCAGACTTCCGGTGGCGGCGATGGCGCGGACCATGTTGGCGCCCGCGTTGATGTAGATGATGGCGCCCCGGTAGAAGCGCGGCTGGATTTGCCCGCAGCCCTCATCGATGCGGTTGAAGACGACGGAACCTGGCGCCAGCGGGTTCTGCAGGCTGATCGGGATGGCGTAGGTCGCGTTGTCGCAGAACACGAATTCGTCGCTCTCGGCGCCGGCCTGCACGTAGAGGACCTGGCCTTTCCCGGGCACCAGCTCGAAAATAGACGAGTCCGGCGTAACCTGGGTCGGCACGTCGTACATGTCATTGACGACGCCGATCGCCGACCAACAGATAGCCGACGGCACGCTATTGAAGTTGCAGAAGCCGAGCCGGTTCTGGTCGACGAAGCAAGATGCCGGCCAGCCCTGGAACGAGTTCATGACCTCCTGATCCCATATCGTCACCGGTTGCGCGCCAATGTCGGTGAAACTCTGCATGACCCCGAGGTTGCCGCCCGGACAAACGATGTTGTCGCCAGATGGAGGCACCCCGAAAATCAGCCCATTGAGCATCTGGCCCTGGAATTCATGCGGACCGATGATGGCCGTGATCTGGATCTTTGCGCCGCTGACGGAGCCAATTGCAACATCGCCAATGCTCGCGACAAGGGTGATGTCGGGGACATTTGCAACGATGATATCGAGCCCTTTGAAGAGCGGCTCCTCGATGGTGACAGTGGCATGGGTCGAGTCGGTGACGCCGGTGATCAGCATCTGCCGGCCGATGTAACGCATGCGGGTGCCGACCATGCCGGCTGATAGCACCGGAGCCGAGAATACGATGGTGGTGCTGCCCTTGTAACCCGCTGGGTCCATGGTGATGCCTTGCGGCGAGATGCGATAGAACGGCGTCCGCTTCTGCACCCCGAACATCAGCTCTGTGAAGTTGGCAATCGAGAAGGTGGCTGGAGGCACCCATGTCACCACCAAGGGCTGCATGCCTGGAAAGGTAATGAAGATCTGCTTCTGATAAATGGCCCACACGATCAGGCCAACATTGGCGGCGGTCCACGGGAATGTATTGGATGTGAAAACCACGGCGCCAGACATCGAGCGGATCGTGATGGTGCCGGTCTTGAAGCACAGCAGGAACACGACGCCGGGCGCCATGATGATCTCGTCGACCCGAGGGCCATCGAGGAACTGGGCGCTACGGCCGGCGCGGTTGGTGAGACCCTGACTATTGAGGATGCGCCAGTTGATGCATTGGCGCAGGCCCGCCTTGTGCAACGGATGCGGATCGTTTCGCTTGATGGTGACGTCGACCTGACCGCCCGAGAGATCGGTCTGGGTGACGATATTTTCTACCTGTGCCATTCATCAGCCCGGAACACCTGTGCCGCCCCATCCGCCGGGCACGGGAGGCCACGGCCGGCGCACGCGGCGCGCTGCGGTCATGCGCGAATTGTACAGCGCGCGCTTCGGCATCTGCTGATCGTGGCGGGTCTGGGCGTCGGCGAGATAAGATCGGGCCGCGAGCATCGCCTCCTTGTGCTGCGCGTAGTCTTTGTGCAGGCCAGAGAAGATCCCGGAGATCACGAACGCTTCGAGCGCCAGCACCAGGGTCGGCGTAGCGAATGTCGGATCGCTCGTGATCGACGAGATGTACTGGATCGTGAGCGGAGCCGGCGCCTGTGGCGGCACCGGGCGGGGCGGACCGCCCTGCGCATTGACATAGAGCTGTTGCGGTGTCGGTCCCGATGTCGTCGGCCCCATCGCCAGGGCGTAGATGCTGGGACGATCGTCGACCCGCACCCAGATCAGGTGGACGAGGTCGGCCGGTAGATTGTAGGCGGTGTCCCACAGGGGGTCGGTCGGAGTGTTGGCAGCCGGCGGCAGCGTCGCGACTGTCTTGCCCCACGCCCACGGATGGCCCTCGATGATGTAGGCGAGCCAGGTTTCATAGGCCGCCGACGCGCAATCCCACTCCTCCGAGCCATCGTCCGCGGCATTGACCTGGTTGTCGCCGGTCTTGCGCAGGGCCCGGTTGATGAGGGCGAGCTTGTCTACCGGCCATTCGAAAGCCATGGATCAAACTCTCGTTCGCTCCTCCAAGAAAAGTGCCGCTGCCCGGAGACAGCGGCAGTTTGGGGAGGAAACCACAGACAGGCTTCAGTAAGCGCCGTAGATCACTGTCACGGTGACGTTGGCGTTGTTCCAGGCCGTCACCGCGGCCATGTTGAGCGTCGTGGCCGCGCCGCTCGTCGACGGCACCGGCAACAGGATGCTGGCCTGTGGCACCGCCACGTCAGATGACAGGGCCATAGGCTGCGCCGCGACGATGTTGACGCCGTTGGGGGTGTTCCCGATCGAGATGCCGCCAGTGACGGCAGCCGCAGCCGCATTCGAGAAGATGATCTGCTGGATGTAGGACTTGGCCGGCAGCGTGCCGATCACGAAATTGGTGGTGCCGGTCGCTACTCCGGTGGTGAACAGGATCGCATTTTGGCCGGGTCCGCTGGTAAATCCCTGGGTCTGGAAATACCCGATGTCGGCCTGCTGGATCAGCGCGCAGCCGGCGGCATTGAGACCGTACGCATTATTGGTGTTCGGGTTCACGACGCGGCGGGCGGCAGCGGAAGCGACCGCTTCCGGCGCGCACAGCCAGACCGCAGCGGCCTGAGCTTGCGAGGCCATGCCGACAAATGGAACGGCGACTAGGGCGGCGAGCGCCCATGCGCGGAATCGATTCATGGACGGCTCCTTACTTGTGTTGCAATGAGGCCCTGGGAGGCGGCGGGTCACGCTTCGGGTCGTGCTTTTCCGGCGGCGCATCGGGATGTGCATGGTCCTTGATGGAGTAGCGGTGCTTGTCGAGCGCCACCAAGGCTTCAGCCGCCTTGCGCTCCATCAGGCGGGGCGCGCCGATGTCATAGAGATTGACCTGGTCGCTGTGGACCATCTCGTATCGCTCGGGATCGGCCTCGACGGCATGCACGGCGTCAACCGGCGACATCTCGCACTCGTACACCTTGGCTTCGGGATGTTGCTTCTTCCAAAGCTTGTACGCGGGCTCCTTTTGCCATTTCTCATACTCGGGCGTTCCCTGAGGAGGGCCATTATCACGAACGGTCGTCATGCGCGGACTCCTCCGAATTGCGGGTCCTGTTTCCTGGCGGCGAGGCGCTCGTATTCCTCGTTGGCCTCGCGCTCCTCATTTTCGATTTGCGCTTTGCCGGGCTTGATGCCGCGCGGCAGGTCGAGGACGTAGCGTTCCGGAAATGCGACGACTATTCGCACGACCTCGACCGTCCAGTTGTAAATCTTGACCGGGCCGCCGATCTGCATGCGCCAGTGGTCGTATTCCCGCTTGAGCGCGCCGTATGCACGCAGGCCCTTTTTGTAGTCCTCGACCGCATCCTCGTACTGGATCTGCGCGAGAGCTTGCTCGGTGGCGCTTCCGGTCTTGTCCGGCGCAGTCGGAGCAATCGGCTCGTTCGGCCGCGTCGGGCCGAGGTCCCATAGCGGACACTGACCGTTGCGCATGGTCCGGTCGCGCACCGCGGCGATTGCCATCTCCTGGTTCATCACGGCTCCGGCAGAACGGCGACGAATGCCGTGAAGGCGGCTGACGGCGTGGCGCCGCTGACGATGACGTACAGCGCGACGAACTCATAGAGCTGCCCGGCCTGGTTGGTGGTGAAGAGCAGCTCGTAACGGCCGGGACCGCTGGTCGCCATGTTGATGCCGGCGATGGAGCCGCCTACCCCGGCCTCTATCTCGCCGAGAACGACATTGCCGGTGCCCATGCCGGCGTCGTTGCTGCCGAGCAGCATGAACTTGTAGGTCTGGGCGCCGGTCGTGGTGAGCGCGCCCACATCGATGACGCAGACGGCGTCGATGCGCGACTGCTGTTTCGGATTGGTGCCCTGGTTGCCGCCGAGGTCGAGGACCGCGTTGGCGCCGCCGGACTGCGCAAAGCCGGTTGCGGTCAGCGGCACGGCGCCGTCGGCAAGCTCCAGGTTCTTGTCGAAAGAATAAGTGCGGTCATTCGGGAACGGCATGCCGGCCTCCTATGCAACGATCGGCGCGTTGGTCCAGCTGTCGAGCCGAGAAAGGCAGTACTTGTGCTCGTCGACCATTCCGACGTCCCAGTTGATGTGCGTGCGGTACGTCTTGCCGTCCTGCAGCATGCCGATGTCGCGCACTTCGAGCGGCCGCAGCTGGAGGCCGCGCAGGCGCTGCTCGCCGAACGACACCACATAGAGAGACGCGGTCACCGGCGAGCCGCCGCCGGACGCCACCTCGTTGAAATCGAGCATGTAAGGGTGATCGTCCTTGGGGTAGCCCCACAGGAACGTCAGGCCGGCGTAGGACGCCTTGAGCCCGCCGACGCCCTTGTCGCCGCCGATGTCGAATTCCTGCATCACGAATCCAGACAGGGTCTGAGTGCGGGCGAGTTGAATCCACAGGGGGCGCGACAGGTATGGCGCGATAATATGGGTGGGTTTATTCACGGCATTGATCGCAATATCCAAATTGGCCAACGATAATGGGCCGCCGCCGCTCGCTGCCGAGTTATGAATGTCTCGCGAATACTTGTTGGCCCTGATTTGCATGCCATTGAAGACGCGGGCGTTGGTCGATTCATCGCCCTTGATAAAGGTCGTCGCCCACAGCTGACCAAACGCGGTCAGGCCCATCTGCTCCTCGTAGGCGCGCCTTTCCGGGCCATGGCGGTCGACGATGGCGCGGTCGACATCGACATCGTGATCGATGATTGCGGTGTGCTCTTGCAACGGCGTGATGATGCCGTGCCCGGAGGACGAAGCCTCGTTGATGGCGCGGAACTGCGGCGTGGCCAGCACTGCCTGCCGGTAATATTGGAAGACCGAGCCCTTGAGGCCCTCGAACGGCATCGCCTCGAACACGTCGGTCGAGCGAGCGAACATCTCGATGGGTGGACGTCTGACGTCCTCGTTGGCGAAACTTTTAGCGTATTCCGCAACCGTGATGAGATTGGAGACAGGCATTTCTGCATCCCTTCCTTATCTATTCGGCTGGGGAAATTTGGAGGCGTAGGCGATGCGTTCTGGGTAGGTCAGCTTTCCGTACTCGGCGTCGCTGATCTTCCCGGGAATGACCGGCTCACGGTGCGCACCGTTGAAGGCGCCGCCGCCCTGGCTGACGTAGCGCTGCATGAGGACTTCAAGGCCCTTGACGGTCGCGGCCGTCGGCGCGATGTCGAGCACCCGGGCCAGGTCGTTGAAGTGCTCGCCGCCCATGGCCTTGAGCCACGTACGAACGGAATCGAGCCGCGCATTGGCGTTTTCGCCAAGCTTCTGAACTTCGGCCGCCTTCGCGGTGGCGATAGCTTGGTCCTCGCCGATGCGGGACGCTGCGTGCAGTCCGAGCAGCTTACTGAAGCTGTCCTGGCTCATCCCGCTGGCGGAAGCGAACTCGCGCACCTGGGCGAGGAGGGGATCAGATTCATTCCAAGCCCACTGCGTGCCCTGCGGAAGGACGTAGTCCTTGGAAAATTCGAGCTTGTATTCGCC
>Ga0210402_10000432_pt1 | contig 46991 bp, 37 predicted proteins | sample IncBWC7MmetaG_FD_161055 | JGI IMG/M metagenome (GOLD analysis project Ga0210402, IMG submission 161055) | Forest soil microbial communities from Barre Woods Harvard Forest LTER site, Petersham, Massachusetts, United States - Inc-BW-C-7-M | ecosystem: Environmental > Terrestrial > Soil >... | reverse complement strand
GGTCCCGCGGCGGTGCATCCCAAGGAGTTTTCATGTCGAAAGAATTGGTTATCAGCGCGTCCTCCCACGAGCGGAGAGTCGCGATTTTGGAAGAAGGCCAGCTAGTCGAGATCTACATTGAGCGCGAGAAGGAGTTCGCGCTTGTCGGCAGTATCTACAAAGGAAAAGTAACCCGCGTTCTTCCGGGCATGCAGTCGGCTTTCGTCGACATCGGCCTGGATGGCGACGCATTCCTCTACGTCAGCGACGTTTTCGAAAACCTCGAAGACTACGATCACGGCCATTCCCACGGAGACGCTCCCGCACCTGCGATTGCCGCGGCATCGGGCGGCGCGCTCATCGAACCGCTGCCGGGAGAAACCCTCTCTACGCGCACCATCCATGAAGAGACCATCTCTCTGGACGAGCCGCGCGAAGAGCACGGACACAGCCACGATCACGGTCCGTCCGAAGAATTTCACGGCGCAACAGAGCATCACGAAGCCGATGCTGGCGCCGAAGGCCAGCCCGCCGAAGGCAGCGATCTCGACGAGCGTCAGCCGGAATCGAACGCTTCCGCGCCTCAGAATTTCGCACCCAGCTACAACCCGACGCGCAACTATCCTCCGCGCATCGGCAACGATCGCCCGCAAGGAAATGATCGCGGCGGTGACCGTGGCGGAGATCGCGGTGGCGACAGGGATCGCGGCCGCGGTGGACGCCGGGGACGTTTTGGACGGCGTCGCGGCGGGAGCGGCGGTGGTGGTGGCGACCGGGATCGGCGTCCTCATGGACAGGGCGGCGGCCGCAATTTGCCGCCATCGAAATATGCATCGCCGCAGGGTGCCCGCGAAAATCGCGGCGGATTTGACAATCGCCCTTCGAACGATCGCGGCCCCAGTGCCCCCATTGAAAAGCGAGAAGACGACATTGTTCTGCCGGGCGAATCGCTCGCCAAATATCGCGCGCGCCCCGTGCCCGCTCCGGTCGAACCGCTTGGCGATCACGAACCCGAAGAGCGCCAGCCCGATTACGAGCAGACCCCCTCGCGTCCGGCGGTCGGCCTGCAACCTGGAACGGGAACGCCTCGGCGTTTCTCCGGCAGCTTGCCGCACTGGGTTCTAGCCGACACGGAATCGGAAGCGGCCGCGTCTGAATCCGCAACGGAAGAACACGCTCCGGAAACCACAGCAGAAATTCATCACGCGGAAGAAACTACAGCCGAACCGGCCCGCAACGCCGCTCCGGCCCTCAGCGACGAAGAGGCGGTGTCTCTCTCCGCTCGCCTGGTGGAAGCCAAGCACGAAGAGACTCAAGCGCGTGCCGAAGCCGACTCGCTTGTAGGTGGCGCGGATTTTGACGAAGACGAAGCCGAAGCCCTCCACGAAGCGCACGAAATTGCCGAGCACGAGGAACACGGCCACCACGAGGAAGAATCTGAAGAAGAACAAGAAGAGCGTGAAGACCGCGAAGACGCGGAAGATGAAGCGAGCGAAGCGCAGTTCGCCGCGGAATCCGGCCACGCGGAATCTCCTGCCGAAGCCGGCGAGGAAGCTCACGAGCAAGAAAACCACGCGGAGATGACCGAAGCCGAGCGCGCCGACCTCGCACACGATGAAGCCATCGAGCACGTTGCAGCGGAAACGCTTTCGGCTGCAGCCACGGACGGCTCAACGGTCGAAGCCGTGGTTGAAGATGACACCGTGCTTTTGCCCGGGGAAACCCGCGGTCCACGCAATCCCAGCGCTCCGCGCGAAGATTTTGCCCGCATCGGCACCAATCCGCGTTCCCGCTTCCAACGCCCGCAGCGCGGCGGACGCGACCGCGGCGGTGATCGCGGCGGTTTCCGCGGACGCGGCGGACGCCCGGATGGGCGTTCCGATCGCCCCCATCGCGGCGGCGACCGTGACCGTGGCCCGGATCGCGGTCCGGATCGTGGCGGGGATCGTGGCCGCGGACGCTTCGAACGTCGCGGCGGACACGGCCCGCATCGCGGGCACCACGGCGGACACGCTCCTTCTCGTCGGCCTCAACTGATTTCCGAAATGCTTAAGGCGGGCCAGGACGTCGTCGTGCAAATCGCCAAGGAACCTCTCGGGAAGAAGGGCGCACGCATCACGAGTCACGTTGCGCTCCCCGGCCGCTTCCTTGTGTACATGCCGACCATCGACCACATCGGCGTTTCCCGCAAGATTGCCAGCGCGGAAAACCGCTCGCGCCTCCGCCGCCTTGTCGGCGAAGCGCGAGGCAGCTATCCCGGCGGCTTCATCGTCCGGACCGCTGCCGGCGGCGCCACCGATGACGAAATCCGCACCGACATCGAGTTCCTCGGCAAGACCTGGAACGAAATCAAGGCCAAGAACGATGACCGCAAGGCGCCCGCGTTGCTCCACCGCGACCTCAACCTGGTCGAACGGATTCTCCGCGATTACGTCAGCGACGATTTCACGGGCATCTGGATTGACAACGAAGAGGAATACGGCAAGGTCGTCGAATTCGTCAGCCGCTTCCAGCCGAAACTCGTCAACAAGGTGAAGCTCTATACCAAGGAGCAGCCCATCTTCGAAGAGTTCGGCATCCAGCACGAACTCGACAAGGCTCTTCGCGCCAAGGTCTGGTTGAAGTCCGGTGGTTACATCGTCATCAACCATACCGAAGCGCTGGTCGCCATCGACGTCAACACCGGTAAGTTCGTCGGCAAGGGCTCCATCCGCCTGGAAGACACCATCGTCAAGACCAACCTTGAAGCCGTGAAGGAAATCGTGCGGCAGATTCGCTTGCGCGATCTCGGCGGCATCATCGTGGTGGACTTCATCGACATGGAAGAGCGCCGCAACCGCGAAAAAGTCTTGGGCGCTCTGCAGATGGCTCTCGAGCAGGACAAGGCGCCATCGAAAGCGCTTTCGTTCAACGAGTTTGGCCTCGTCTGCATCACCCGGAAGCGCACCAAGCAGGCGCTGGAGCGCGTGCTCTGCCAGCCTTGCCCGTATTGCACCGGCTCCGGCATGGTCAAGTCCATCCCCACGCTTTGCTACGAAATCCAGACGGAAGCGCGCAAGATGGCCGTCACTGACCACGAGGGCCCGAATCTAACCCTTCGCGTCCACCCAGAAATCGCCAAGGCGCTGAAGACCCGCGAGTCCATCCTGATCGACGAGCTCGAGCAGAACTCTCACAAGCACATCATCATTCAGTCCGACGCCACCCTGCACTGGGAGCAGTACGACATCTATTAATTGTAGGGGCGGCTTTACGCCGCCTCTCTTCGAGAAACAAAACGCCCGGGCTAGTCCCCGGGCGTTTTGTTTTTCTCTCGGGGTAACTCTCACCACTTGTCTCCTTGTTTGTGCGCAATCGGCCCTGATGCCGTGCCGCTGATTTCTTGCTAACTTCCCCGATTCTCGTTAGATTTCTCAAGGGGCCGAAGTTTTCTCCAAATCTTCAAAGTGCAAGATTTCCTGGACCGAGGTGAAACGCTCCATGGCCGCTCCGTCCGCTGCCTCCTCTCGATCAACAGACGAGGAACTCCGTGACGTTCAGGAGACTTCCTGCTGCGTGGTAGGCGGTGGTCCCGCCGGCGTCGTATTGTCGTTGCTCCTCGCTCGCCGCGGTATACCCGTTACGCTCCTTGAAATGCACAAGGACTTCGACCGCGAATTCCGCGGCGATACCATTCATCCGTCTACCCTCGAAATCCTCGACCAGATTGGCCTGGCGGACAAACTTCACGAAATCCCCCATACCAAGATTTCCGGGCCGACGATCAAGTTTGCCGACGGCGACTTCCGCCCCTTCGATCTCGGCCGCCTCAAGACGCGATTCCCCTATATCCTTCTCGTGCCGCAGGTGCGCTTCCTCGAATTCATCACCCGCGAGGCGGCCAGGTATCCGTGCTTCAAACTCGTGATGCACGCCAATGTGACTCAACTGTTGAAGGAAAACGGAAGTATACGCGGGGTGCGCTACCTGGCCCCGGATGGAGCACACGAAATGCGCAGCCCGCTTACGGTCGGCGCTGACGGGCGTTTTTCCTTGCTCCGCCGCTTGGCGGGTTTCGAACCGGTCAAGACTTCCCCTCCCATGGATGTGCTGTGGTTCCGGCTTCCCAAATTGCCCGGCGAACCTGAAATTGTGGGTGGGGCGTTCGGCGGCATAGGGGGCGGGCGTATCTTCATTCTTCTGGAACGCAACGACTACTGGCAGGCGGGGATGGTCTTTCCGAAGGGGCAATATCAGCAACTTCACAGCGCCGGCGTGGAGGCTGTTCGCAAAAGTATCGCCGGGATCGAGCCGCGATTTGCTCCCCATGCCGAGTCGCTTATCGATTGGCATCAGATCACTCTGCTCTCTGTCGAATCCAGCCGCTGCCCGCTCTGGCACAAGCCCGGCCTGCTTCTAATCGGCGACGCAGCACACGTGATGTCTCCCATCGGCGGCGTCGGCATCAACTATGCTATTCAGGACGCCGTGGTCGCCGCTAATGTTCTCTCACCTGGACTGAAAGCCGGCCGCGTTTCCGACGGCGACCTCGCCGAGGTGCAGCGCCAGCGTGAGTGGCCAACCCGCGTCATTCAGTCGGCCCAATCCTTTCTGCAGAGACGCATCATCGCCGGTGCCCTCAATACCGCACAAGCCGGCAACGCGCCGTGGCAGCTTCGATTGTTTGCAAAGATTCCGGTTGTGCGTGATATTCCGCCCCGCCTCATCGCGTTCGGCCCGCACCGCGTGCGGCTTAAAGAAGTCTAAGCTGTTCAGAATTGTTTTCCTACGTGCGGCTTCGTGGAATACGCGTAACTGGGCCGCCCTGGCCTTTCGGTTCGCGTGGTCCCGCTATATTGAATTCAATCAGTGGGAAACTGCAATCGCAGAAAAGCATTTCCTACGTCCCCGAATATCTCTGTTCTTTCCAGGGATCCCCATAGGCGTGATAGCCGTTGCGCTCCCAGAATCCCAAGCGGTCGTGGTCCAACAGCATGAAGCCGCGCGCCCATTTCACGCTTTTCCATGCGTAGAGATGCGGCACGATCAGGCGCAGCGGCCCGCCATGCTCCGCCGTCAGCGGCTCGCCATCGTGTTCGAAAGCAAACAGCACGTCTGGCCGCAGCAAGTCTTTCAGCGGAATATTGGAGGTATAACCCTCTTCGGCCAGCACCAGCGCATATTCGGCTTCCGGCTTAGCCTTCGCGCGTTCCAGCACATCTGTGAACCGCACACCCTTCCACCGGTTGTCCAGGCGGCTCCAGCGCGTCACGCAATGAAAATCACTCGTGGATTCCACCTGCGGCAGCGCGCGAAACTCTTCCCAGGTCAGGCGCAGCGGCGTCTCCACCAGCCCGCTAATCTTGAAATCCCATTTCGCCGCATCAAAATCCGGCACGCTCCCGTAGTGCAGCACCGGCCATTTGATCGTCAAGGATTGTCCGGGGGGCAGCCGCCCGTCGGCTTTCGCCTGCTTCTCTTTCGCCCGCCTTCCGCCATCATCCCCGAATATCGGCATTCCGACACCTCTGCCTGATTAGAGTCCGCCTCGCTGAATTGGTTTCAATGGCCATTATTGGCCATTCCGTTACGCGCAATTGACCGAATTTATGCTACTTTGGGCGTCTGCGTTCGTGCAATCCCCGGCCTGTTTTGCAAGGAGGTTTCCACATGGCAACGCCTGCTCCCCTCGGCGATTTGAATCGCCGCTTCGAAATTCCCGGCATCGCCAAAATCGTGGATGGTCGCGGCGGCCTCCCCTGCGTCCAGGTCACCGCCCCGCGCGCCTCCGGTGAAGTTTACCTGCACGGAGCCCACGTCACCTCCTGGAAGCCCACCGGCGCCGAAGAAGTGCTCTACCTCAGTTCGAAATCGAAGTGGCAGAATGGCTCCGCGATTCGCGGCGGCGTTCCCATCTGTTTTCCTTGGTTTTCCACGCGCGCGGAAGATCCGCATTCTCCAGCGCACGGACTGGTGCGCACAAAATCCTGGCAACTGGAAGGCATCACCCACGCGGATCACGACGTCACCGTCGCCCTCTCGACCTCCGCCGACGATGTCACCCGGAAAACATGGTTCGGTGAATATCATCTACTCTTCTGCGCCACATTCGGCGAACAACTCCGTCTCGAGCTGATCGTCACTAACCACGGGACATCTTCCTTCCGTTTCGAAGAGGCACTCCACTCTTACTTTCGTGTTGGCAACATCGCAGCCGCCAAGTTGCGCGGATTGAACGGCGCCGCTTACGTTGATAAGATCGACGCCCGACGCGAAAAACATCAGCACGGCGATGTCGTGTTCTCCGCGGAAATCGATCGCATTTACCGCAACACTCTCGCCACGGTTGAAATCGAAGATCTCACAACACGCCGCCGCGTACTTGTTGCCAAGGAAGACTCTCGCGACACCGTTGTCTGGAATCCCTGGTCTGAAAAAGCAAAAGCCATGTCCGACCTGGGCGCTGACGAGTGGCGCCAATTTGTCTGCGTCGAAACTTGCAGCATAGGCGACCACGCCATCAACCTTGCCCCCGCTCAGGCGCATACCATGACCGCCCTGATTTCCCTGAGCACTCTCTAAACCCGCGGGATCCTTGCGTTTTTGGCTGGCCACTTCCTTATTTCGTTGCCTCTTTGATTCGCTGTTTCTCCTCACGTGCTATCATTTGACCTTCGAAGCACAAGGAAAGCGAACCCTCAATGTCCGCACGCATCCTCGACGGCCTGAAAATCCGCGACGAAATCTTCTCCGAACTGAAATCCGATATCGCCAAACTCCATGCACAGAGCATCCGCCCCGGCCTCGCCGCCGTTCTGGTAGGCGAAAATCCTGCATCGCAGCTTTACGTCAAAAGCAAAATCGCGGCCTGCGAACAGTTGGGCATGGCCAGCTGGCTGCACACGCCGCCCGCTGGAGTTTCGACCGATTACATGCTGCAACTCGTCCGCGACCTCAACGCCGATGACAACGTCGACGGCATTCTCATCCAGCTTCCCCTTCCCTTACAAATCGATTCGAAACACGTTCTCGAATCTGTCGATCCCGCGAAAGACGTTGACGGTTTCCATCCCGTCAGCATGGGCAGGCTCGTCAGCAATCGGCCCGGCCTCGTTGCGTGCACGCCCGCCGGCTGCATGGAAATACTTCGCCGCAACAAAATTCCCGTCGAAGGCGCGAACGCGGTCGTCCTGGGCCGCAGCGACATTGTCGGCAAACCCATGGCGCTGCTCCTGCTCCACGCCAACGCCACCGTCACAATTTGCCATTCGAAAACGCGCGATCTACCCGACGTCATTCGCCGCGCCGACATTCTCGTCGCCGCCATCGGCAAGACAGGCTACGTGCAGCGCGACTGGATCAAACCTGGCTCCGCTGTAATCGACGTCGGCACAAACAAAGTCACCAACGACGCCGAAGCGGCGCAACTCCTCCGCAATTTTCCCGAGCGCCTTGAAAAATTCCGCGCCAAGGGCAACGTCCTCATCGGCGACGTTCACCCAGACGCCATCCAGGTCGCCGGAGCGCTATCCCCGGTTCCCGGCGGCGTCGGCCCCATGACCATCACCATGCTCATGAGCAACACGGTGAAAGCCGCTCGTCTCCGCCGCGCCACCACCGCGGCGGCCGCGCGCCCGTGACGATTTTCTTTTGCGATTCTTGCACTTGTAGGGCCAGCCGTCCGCGGCCGGCCGCTCTTCCTGAAGGAGCGCATCGGCGCCCATGCTGAAGCTCGGCCTCACCGGCGGCATCGCCAGCGGCAAAAGTACTGTCGCCGTGATTTTCCGTGAACTCGGCTTTCCTGTTTTGGACGCCGATTCCATCTCCCACAAACTGATGGAACCCGGGCAGGTCGCTCACGACGAAATTCTGCAAGCGTTCGGCGCCGATCTCGCCGACTCTTCCGGCCGCATCGACCGGCACAAACTCGCTGCCATCGTTTTCGCCGATCCCGCAAAGCTCGCGCGGCTCAACGCCATTCTTCATCCGCGCGTTGACCAAATCATTTTCGGCCAGCTCGAAGACTGGCAAAAAAAAGGCACTCACCCCGCCGCCTTCGTCGAAGCCGCGCTGCTTATCGAAGCCGGCATGGCCGCAAAACTCGACGGTCTCGTCGTCGCCTGGTGCACGCCGGAACAGCAACTTGAACGCCTGCGTGCCCGCGGCATGAGCGAAACCGAAGCCCGCCGACGCATCGCCGCGCAACTTCCCATGGAAGAAAAGCTCAGGCGCGCGACCTATACCATCAATTGCTCCGGCACACTCGAAGAAACCCGCGCCCAGGTCCAGGCTCTCGCCGCAAATCTCCGCAAACGCCAAACTACCTAGGGCCCCGCCGGCCATCCTCTGCGCGCTATTTCGTCACCGTCGTAAAGAACGAATTTCTGCCCGACCTCAAGTCTTTTCCATACCCAAGTACAACCTGCACTCCCCCGAGTACGCGAATCTTCGCCTGCGCTCCCGTGTCCCACAGCCATTTCGGCGATCCAAAATATCCCGAAGGGTCATACGTTTTTCCGGTGTCGAGAAACGGCCCCGCCTTCACCGTGAAAATCCCATTCCGATAAATAATTTTGTCCGTCTCCGCGTTCACCAGCACATAACCTCTGCCCAGCGGTGCATTTCCCTTTTGCCCCTCTTGCAGCCCGGGATGCCCTCGCAGCCACAACGGCGTGTCCCGGTCGAATCCTAGCGTAAACAACTCGTCGAACGGCACGTCTCCGATCGTGCGTCCGCCCCGCAAGCTCACTTGCGTTTCGTAATCGTCTCCCCGAGCTCTCGGCAGCCAGCGCGCAGCCAGTGTTCCTTCCAGCCGTCCGTATCTTCCCAACGGATCCTTGTAAAGAGTTCCGAACTCTCCGCTTCCGCTTGAATGCAAGGTGAATCGGCGCTCTGGAAGGCGGATCAACCACCCTTGCACGCTTGATCTCAGCGCTATCGCCGATCCGCCGGTAAAAAACGGCGCGGCTGCGGCCGGGACTCCAAACACGTTGCGAAATTCCCGGTAACTGTATTCCACCCTCGCGCTCCACTCCCATCGGCCGCTCTCAATAAATCGCATCTCGGCGCCCGCCGCAGCTTTTTCCACGTTCAGTCGCGCAAGCGACACAGTTCCCGGCGTGAATGTGTTCGTGATATTCCAATTTTCATTGCGCCCATCGAAATAAACCCGGAAACGCACCGCCGGATCTTCAAAAAGCGGCGCGGCAACCTCGGTGAACACACGCCGTTTTTCATCGTCCCAGCGATACGTTGAAACCCAATTCACACCCCCGCGCCCCAGATTGTAAAACTCCGGATCAACCGCCTGGTATGGCGTATCGCGCAACAACGAAACGAGTCCTTGCCATGTTGTGCTGCCCCAGCCACTCCGCTCGGCCGCGTGGAATCTCAGATCAAACGAGCCGTCCTCTTGCGCCCTTAGTTCGAAAAACATTCCGGGATACAAATCCAGGGCCCGCAGCCGCGCCTGCGTCGTCAGATAGTGTTCCCGCTGCCATTCGCCGCCGCGCGCAAACGCAAACGCGCGATCCGTCACCAGCGGCCGCAGTTTCAGCGCCGGTTCAAATGTCAAATCCTCCAGCTTCGGCTTCCCCGCTCGATTCCAATATTTCAGCGCCGCTTCCAAATTTTCTTCCTGGAAATAAATCGAGGCGAGAAAGTTGTTGGCGTACTCATCTTTGGAATTTAAGGCCAAGGCTCGTCGCAAATCCCGCTTGGCCGCAGAGAATTGCTTCTCCCGGTACGCAATTCCTGCCAGTTCGGTCAGAAAGCGCGGGTCGCCCGGCGCCTTCGCCCTCCCCGCCGCAAACGCAGCCTTCGCCTCTTCCCACCGCTGTAAATGCGCCAGCGCCAGCCCGCGATACAGCAGCAAGTCGGCTGGCTCTTCCGGCGATTGGGCAACCGCGCGCACCACGCCGTTCCAATTCCCCGCTTCGTAGAGTTTTTTGATTTCGGGAAGTTTCTCCGCGTCCGGATCACTGGTCTGCGCCAGGGTGCGCAATGGGAGGAAAAAAAGCAGCAGAAAGAAAATCAATCGAGGTTTCGCGGCACAGCAAGCAGCGTCCAATGCTCGGTGGCCTTCCATTCAGATTCGAATCCCTCTCGCGAAAGCCGCAGCATCTTCTGCTGCGCCGGATCGTTCACGTAAATGGTACCCCTCGTCGAATCGATTCCCACCACAACCACGTAATGCAGCGGCCCATGCGGCCCGCTCGCCTTCAAGCTGACGATCAGCGGCCGCCCGCGTTCCAGATGATGCCCCAGTTCAGCCCAATCGCCCACAAACGCAAACGTCCGGTAGCCCGCGCCCTCAAAATACCTCTTCATCCTGCTCGCCGGAATTCCCTCTTCCGCCGGCGAGTAAAGCGCCGCCTGGATCTTCCCGGCATCCGCGGAACCCTGCGCGCTGCGCCCCGTTTTTTTCTCCCAATACTCCATCACCATCGCGATGGCGGCCGAACCGCAGCCGTTCTTCACCTGCGCCACGAACGGCACGTCGATCCACAGGCTGGGCGTCTCCGCGGCAAGCGCAAATCCCATGCCCGCCACCGAGAACAGCACCAGCCCGAGGATGCAACGCAGTTTCATCTCAACGCACGGCCACGATAATCAGGATCAACGCCGCAACGCACACCAGGATGATCAGCAGGTCGCGATCGGACAGGTTTCCCGCCGCAAACTCCCGCTGAGCCTTCTCCGCCCGCGCCGAAAGCCGCGCCAGGTCATCGTCGTCCAGTTGTCCCACCGCGTTTTTCACTTCTTGCGGGTCCATGTGCGCCGATTTCAGCGCTTGCTGGGCTTCTTTCGACGACAGATACCCACCCAACCGCTGCACATGCTGCTGTCGAGCAGCCGATGCGCCCGCAGCATCCTTCTGAATCTCTCCCGGTGAGACCACATGATCCTGGGCCAACGCGGCCCCAGGTGACGTCACGATTAGTCCCAATAACAACACCAAGACAGGTCCGACGGCGCTGAATAGCGACCTCTTCATCTCTCCTCCAATGAACAAATGTAGTGGGGCTGGTCCATTCAGTCTATCAATCGCCCTCGCGTCCTGTCACCCTTTCGAATGCCTTGCTAGCATTTCCAGCGCGGTCCTCAATTACAGCGCCGGAGGTACGACACCTCTTCTCTTCCTCATTTCCCTAGCAACACCAACCAACCTATGGCAATCTATTGACCATGGGAAACAAAGACAGAGGCAAGCGCGAAGTAAAGAAACCAAAGAAGACCACACCAAAACTTCCTCCGGCGCGCCGTGATGCCGGCCCGATCCCGACGCACATCATCAAAAAAGTCGGCGAATAGACTTCCGACAAGTTAGCCGAATGCCATGACATGAGGTGTGTGGACCGTTGTTTCATTAGCCGAAGTCCGCCTCCCCTTTGCTTTTGATCGGATCGATTTTCTCGCGTTGAACTCGGCAACTCGTACCTAGAGTGTCTTTGCTTCCTCCTTCTCTCTTCCGCTACAATCTTGGGCTTGCCCTGCTGCCCCGGGGGTCCGAGGTGACCGGATGAGTGGTCCAGTGAATAGGTGTGTGCGTTCCCGCCGGCTGTTACTGCGGTCTGGCTGGGGAGCTTTGGTGGTGTTGGCGCTGGCTTCGCTGCCCTTTGCGCTCCCCGCTGACGCGCAGCAGCGCCGCGAACGCGAGCCCACTTCGGCTTACGCTCAGCGCCGCGCCAAGCTTGCCGCCACCGCGGACGCGCCGATCATCCTCACCGGCCTAAGTGGCCGCGAACAGGATTCGCAGGCATATGTCTTCGCGCAGGAAGAGAATTTTTATTACCTCACCGGCCACAACGAAGAAGAAGCCGGGCTGGTCCTCCTTCCACCAGCTGACAGCAAAGCCAGGAAGGACGATTTCCAAGGACCGCGCGAGATCCTGTTTCTCCCCGCAAAGAATCCCGCCAAGGAAAAGTGGAATGGCGTGCGCATGTCGCCGAGCGATCCCGGCATTCAGGCGCACACCGGCTTTGCCGACGTCCGGCCGTTCTCAGAAATGCGCGCAACAATTGAAAAGCTCGCCAAGTTTTATCCCGCTTTCTACACCATCCTCCCCTACGAGAAAGAATTGGGCGGTTTTCCCCACGAGAAAGAAACGGTCGACTGGCTGAAGATGGCTGCGCCGCAGGTAAACCTGAAAGACATTCGCACCAGCATCACCGATTTGCGGTTGATCAAGTCACCTACGGAGATTGCTTTCCTCCGCCAGGCGATCGATCTATCGCTCGACGCGCACTTCGCCGCCTTCAAAATGATGCGGCCGGGGATGTGGGAGTACGAAATAGCCGCGAAGATGGTGGAGGTGCACGCGATGGGCGGCTCGGAAGCCGAAGCTTACGCTCCCATTGTCGGCGCCGGACCGAACTCCACGGCCCTGCATTACGACAGACTGGGCCGCAAGATTCAGGACGGCGACATCGTGGTAATGGACGTCGGCGCGCAGTATTCCGGCTATGCGGCGGACATCACGCGCACGGTACCAGCCAACGGGAAATTCACGCCCCGCCAACGCGAGATTTACGACATTGTCCTTGGCGCGCAGAACGCCGCTCTCGCCACGTTGAAGCCGGGCGCGGACATGTGCCGCAAGGGAAAGCAAAGTCTGTACAAAATTTCTTACGACTACATCAATTCGCATGGAAAAGATCAGAATGGCAAGCCTCTCGGACAGTATTTTATCCATGGGCTCGGCCACAATATCGGGTTGGACGTGCACGATCCCGGCGATTCCTGCAAGCCGCTGATGCCCGGGCAAGTGGTCACCATCGAACCGGGAATTTACATTCCCGAGGAAAATCTCGGCGTGCGTATCGAAGACGACGTGCTGATCACCGAAACAGGCTATGAGGTTCTGAGCAGCAAGCTTCCTCGCAGCCCTGACGAAATCGAAAAAATCATGGCTGAAGCCTCCAAACAGCGCTCCGCCGAGACCAAGCAATGAGCGAAGTCTCTCCATCCGTGCCCGGATTGACCATCTCGCAAGGCCGCCGTTATACTGGTGTTTCGCGTTGGGAGCGCTTTTCCTCCCGACGTGCCTCGTGTCATTCCACGCGTCGCTCCTCAGGGCTGCCGTCTGGAATTTACGATTTGAATTTAACTTCGACAGGGAGTCCGCTGCCGCTCTGCGCGGCGCCACGAACTTATGAGCAGCGTTAAAGCCACACAACTTCGCCCCGGCATGGTGATCCAGCACGAGGGCCAGCTTTTCACCGTTTTCAGCACCGACCACCGAACGCCCGGCAACAAACGCGGCTCCATGCAGACGCGCCTGAAAAATCTCCGAAACGGAATCATGATCGATTACCGGTTCCGCGCGGAAGAGTTCGTGGACCGCGCCATTCTCGACGAAATCGAATTCGAGTACCTCTACCACGAGGGCGATGAATTCCATTTCATGAACACGGAAACTTACGAGCAGATGCAGATGACCCGCGACGAGCTCGGCGAGACTGTCAACTACCTGATTCCCAACACTGTCGTCAAAATCGAATTTTTCGAGGACAAGCCCATCGGCGTGGACCTGCCGGACACCATGGACATGAAGGTGGTGCAAACCGAGCCGACGCTGCAGAAAGCAACGGCCAGCGCAGTGATGAAGCCCGCGACGCTCGAAACCGGCCTGGTGGTCAACGTGCCGCCGTTCGTTAACGAAGGCGACCGCATCCGCGTGGACACTTCCGAAGCCCGCTACGTCCAGCGCGTGGAATAATTTCCGCCTCCGCAGCCGAGCCGCTTTCCGCCCGCTCGGATGAGGCAAACGCAAGAAGAGCTCCCGCCGAGCCGGGAGCTCTTTTTGTTTTCAAGCTTTTCGCCCGCGGTTTTTTCCGCCCGCAGCTCGCTAAGACTTCAGGCCTTGTTCGCCACGCCTCGTTCACCTGCAGGATGCTCGCCGAAAACCCGGTCAAAGATCTTGTCCACGTAGCGCAGTTGTCGGTTCAGGTCGAAAGTGTGTTGAAGTTCCTTGGGCGTCAGATACTTCGTCACCCTTTCATCTTTCTCCACACGTTCCCGGAAACTCGTATCCGTGTCCCACGAAGCCATGGCATTTTCCTGCACGGCTTTGTAGGCATCATCTCTCGGCATCCCCTTCTCAACGAGGTCCTGCAGCAACGTCCCGGAAAACACGAGACCATGCGTCGATTCGAGGTTGCGTAACATTCGTTCCGGGAAGACGCGCATCTGGCTGACGAGCTGGGTCATCTTCGAGAGCATGTAATCCACCAGAATCGTGGAGTCCGGCAGAATCACGCGCTCAACACTGCTGTGAGAAATGTCGCGCTCGTGCCACAGCGCAATGTTTTCGTAAGCCGCCACCATGTTGCCCCGCACCAATCGAGCAAGTCCGCAAATCTGTTCGGAGGTGATGGGATTCCGCTTGTGCGGCATGGCGGAGCTGCCACGCTGCTCATTGCCGAAGTGCTCTTCGACTTCACGCACCTCGGTGCGCTGGAGGTGGCGTATTTCCAGGGCGATCTTCTCGAGGGAAGCGGCGATGAGGGCCAGGACACTGAGGTATTGCGCATGACGATCACGTTGAATCACCTGCGTGGAAACAGGAGTCACCTGCAGACCGAGCTTGTGGCAGATCTTCTCTTCGATTTCGGGGCCAAGGTGCGAGGCGTTGCCAACGGCGCCGGAGATTTTTCCAAATTCCATGGTGCGGGCGGCCTCGCGGAAGCGGGCGATGTTGCGCTGATTTTCAGCAAACCAGTTGGCGATCTTCAGGCCGAACGTGATGGGCTCGGCATGAATGCCGTGGGTGCGGCCGATTTGGGGAGTGTGCCGGAACTCATGCGCACGCAGGTCGAGGACTTCACCGAAAATGACGAGGTCGCGCTCGATAATGTGCGATGCGTCGCGGACGAGAAGCGCCTGCGCAGTGTCCACGACATCGTTGGAAGTCATGCCATAGTGGAGCCAGCGCGCGGCGTTGGGATCGCCGATCGATTCGCCAACAGCCATGGTAAAGGCGATGACGTCGTGCTTCACACGGGTTTCCAGTTCGTTGATGCGGTCGGCGTCCACCTTGGCGCGAGAGTGAAGGATTGCGGCGGCATCCTTGGGCACAAGACCGGCTTCCGCAAGGGTGTCGGCGGCGGCCAGTTCAACGGCGAGCCACTTCTGATAGCGATTGGCGTCGCTCCAGACATGGCCCATCTCTTTGCGGGTATAGCGTGAAATCACGTCAGCATCTCCCTTGCAAATCCTTTGTAATGATACGGTATTTTGAGCCCGAGGGGCGAATCGAGGGCTGATTCGGCCGACCTAACCGGAGGAGGCCTAACCTGTCTAATCGTTGGAATGAGGGAAGGCGTCGGGATGGCTGATGAGGTGGAGGTCAGCGACGCGATTGCCGTCGAGCGGACGCTGGCAGGCGATCGAGACGCCTATCGTGTGCTTGTGGAGCGGCACAGCCGAACGGTCTACAGAATGGCGTACCGGATGATGGGGAATACGCACGATGCAGAAGAGGTTGTGCAGGAGTCGTTTTTGCGGGCATATCAAAAGCTGAAGCAATTTGCGGGTAATGCGAATTTTGGGACTTGGGTTTACCGGATTGCGGCGAATTACGCGATCGATCGCATTCGACAGCGTAATGCCGACGAGGCGCGGCGAGAAGGGCCGAGCAAGCCGGGTGAAGATTCACTGGAAGTCGACCCCTTGAGCCGGGTGCGGGACATGTCTCCTTCGCCGGAGCGGTTGGCGGGAAGCGCACAACTGGCGGACCGGATGAAGGCGGCGCTGGCGGAGTTGAGCCCGGCGGAGAGGACGGCGATCGTGATGCGCCACTGGGATGGTTGCGGGATTGAGGAAATTGCGGCCGTGCTGAATTCAAACTCGAATGCGACGAAGAATACGGTTTTTCGCGCGGTACAAAAATTGCGGCGGGCTTTGACGCCATTTCTTGACGGGAAAGAGGCTCGCGCGATGGGAACGGAAGGATGAAACACAGGACGGAAGAAGAGTTGATTGCGTATCGGGGCGGTGAAGCGAAAGAGCGCATGGATATCGCTGCGCACTTGAAGGAATGTGCCGAGTGCCGCGAGGAATTGGCGCGCATTGAAGCCGTGTTCGGCGTGCTGGATGCGATGCCGATTCCGGATCCAGGAGAAGACTACGGGAAGCGGGTGTGGCAGCGGATTGAGCCGAGATTAGGTGAGAAGAAAGCACGCTGGTGGGAGTCGCTCTTTGTGCCACAACGGTTGGCGGCGCTGGGAGGCGTAGTGGCGCTGGTGATTCTAGCGTTTATTGCCGGGCGGTGGACGAAACCCCCGATTCCGATAGCAGACCAGGCGGGTGCGGCGAAGGTGCGAGAGCGCGTGATGGTGGTGGCCGTCGGGGAACATTTGGGACGCACAGAGATGGTGCTGATGGAACTGGAAAACGCGCCAGCGCAAAAGGGACAGAAGACAATCCACATTTCGGAGACACAACGCCGCGCGGGAGACCTGGTGGAGGAAAACCGATTGTACCGCCAGACGGCGCTGGAAGAGGGCGATCAGGCGATGGCAAGCACGCTGGATGAACTGGAGAGGGTGCTGCTGGACCTCGCCAACAGTCCGGAGGAATTGACGCCGGCAGCGTTTGAGACGATCCGGAACCGGATTGAGGCGCAAGGGCTTTTGTTCAAGGTGCGCGTGGTCAAGCAGGGGTTGGATGAGCGGAAGGCGAATCCTGATGCAAACCCGGCAGAAAACAAATCGAGAGGCACGGAGAGGAACAAAGTATGAGCATGCGGAGAACCTTTGTGCGCACAGGAATGATCTGCTTCACGGGAGCGATGCTGAGCCTGGCGATGCGTTCTGGCGCAGTTGCGGCGCCGGAGGGTGGGGACAAAGGCCAAGCGTCGGAAACTCTCGACGAGGATGAGAAGCAGCAAGCGGAGCGCGATCGCCAGGCCCAGACACGGGAAGCAGAGCAGGATCGAATGGAGCGCATGCAGGAGTTGTACGATCAGGGACGTGAGGCGCTCGATCAGGATCAGTTTCGTGAGGCGGAGCGGTCCTTCACGGAACTGGTGAAGCTGAACGGCCCGCAGACGGATGCGGCGCTCTATTGGACGGCATATGCCCAGAACCGGGAAGGAAAAAAAGAAGCAGCGATCGCGACCATCTCCGAGTTGAAGAAGCGCTACCCGCAGAGCCGCTGGAAGAAAGACGGCGAGGCGCTGGAGATTGAGGTGCGGTCGACGACGGGGTCCAAGGCGAATCCTGAAGCGCAGAACGACGAGGATTTGAAATTGCTGGCATTGCAGGGATTGATGAACAGCAGTCCGGAAAAGGCTATTCCACTGGTGGAAGGGATTCTGAACGGAGCCGGATCGCCGCGCGTTAAGTCGAAAGCGTTGTTTGTGCTGGCGCAGAATGGTTCGCCACAGGCGGAAGCCGTTCTGGGAAAGATTGCGCGGGGCCAGAGTAATCCGGATTTGCAGAGAAAGGCGGTGTCGTACCTGGCCACTTTTGGCGGCAAAGGAGCTGGGAAAATACTGGCGGAGGTGTACACCAGCAGCAATGACCCAGAGGTGAAGCGGGCGGTGATCAGGAGCTATATCATTTCTGGCGACCGTGAACAGCTTGCCGCGCTGGCAAAGAGCGAGCCAAATCTGGAGTTGAGGAAAGAGGCTATCCGGAACCTGGGGGTTATTGGCGGCCAGGCGGAATTGCAACCTCTGTATGCAAAGGAAATGGATCGCGGCGTGAAAGAGGAAATCTTGAACGCTTATTTTATCGGCGGAGACGCGAAGGGCCTGATTGTCGTGGCGCGAACGGAGAAGGACCCGGAGTTGAAGAAAAAGGCGGTGGAGAAGCTTTCGCTGATGGGATCGAAGGAAGCAAATGAATATTTGATGGAGTTGCTGCAGAAGTGAGGAGCGGGCGAGTTGCTGGTTTGGGGCAATCGGAGGATATGGGGCGCTGAAGAGTTGAGAGGGTTTTGGGGAATTGAACGGAAGATTGCGATTGGGCTGTAACCCACCCGATAAAAAAATGGCCGGGTGCAGGCGTCAGGATCGCAAAAGCGGTGGCAGAGCCACCGCACTCCAAAGTAGGAGCGGAACGCCCGCCTCGGAAGGCGGCCACTACAAGAGCTAAGAGGGGCGGGTTGGCATTCAGTGGTCGTGATTAGGCGAACGCGCTAGCGGAGGAAGTCTTCGAGCTGGGTCCGGGAGCCAGTTTTGTCGTCTCTGTATTTGACGATGACCGCGCAGGAGAGGGAGATTCCCCATTTTTGGCCGGTGGGATGCAATACGCCGCGGGAGCCAGGGACGACGACGGCGTCTTCGGGGATGATCAGAGGCTTGTCGTCGCTCGCAGAATAGACGGCATCGCGCACCAGATCGTAGACAGGGATAGAGCGATTGAGAATGGCGCCGGTACCGAGGACGGCGCCGCGTTTGACGATAGTGCCTTCGTAGACTCCAGAATTCCCTCCGACCAGAACGTCATCTTCAATGATCACGGGTAGAGCCCCCACGGGCTCGAGGACTCCACCGATCTGCGAGCCGGCGGAGATGTGGCAATTGCGGCCAACCTGCGCACAAGAACCGACAAGGGAGTGGGAATCAATCATAGTGTTTTCGCCAACGTAAGCGCCCACATTGACGAACATTGGCGGCACGCAAATAACTCCACGGGCGATGTGGGCGCCATCGCGAATGCTGGAGCCGCCGGGAACGATACGAACACCGTCCGCGACAGAAAAGGAATGAAGCGGGTAGGTGGATTTGTCGAAAAAAAGCTGCTTGGAAGAATCGGCGGACATGTTCACGATGGAGCCCATGCGGAACCCAAGCAGGATTCCCTTTTTGACCCAGGCGTTAGTGCGCCAACCGGTAGGGGAAGCGGAATCTGGTTCAGCGGCGCGAACCGCTCCACGGTTGAGGGCCTTCTTAAACGATAAGAAGAGCGCGTGATGCTCCGCCGTATACGCGGCCGGCGGAGCATCGAAAAGAGCTTCAATTTGATCTTGCAACATGGACTCTCTCGATGAGATTGAGGGATTCGAGGACAGCGCGAATACGCTCGAGATTTTCCGGTTTGGGAGAAACGAGCGGCAAACGCCACACAGGCTGGAGCAAACCCATTTCGGCGAGCGCGGCCTTTACGGGGATGGGGTTGGATTCGACAAAATTAATGTCCATCAGAGAAAGATACTGAAAGTGGAGGCGGCGGGCATCGGCAAAATCGCCGGAGAGCGCGGATTGTACAAGGCGGGTCATTTCCGCGGGAATTTCGTTGGAGGCGACAGAGATCAGCCCGCGGCCACCGAGAGAGATGAGCGGAAGCGTCAGGGAATCATCGCCAGAGAGGACGAGAAATTCCTCGGGGACAAGGTTTAGGATGGCGCCCATCTGGGAGATGTTTCCGGAGGCTTCCTTGATGCCGACGATGTTTTTGATTTGGGAAAGGCGAAGGACGGTGGAAGGTTCGATGTTGACGCCGGTGCGGCCCTGAACGCTGTAAAGGATAACGGGTAAGTTGACGGCGGAGGCAATGGCTTTGAAATGCTGGAAGAGGCCTTCCTGCGTGGGCTTATTGTAGTAGGGAGTGACGGAGAGGATGCCGTCGGCGCCGAGCTTCTGGAGTTCGTTGGCGAGAGAGATGACTTCGGCGGTGTTGTAGCCGCCGGCGCCGGCGAGGACCGGCACTTTGCCCTTGGCGATTTCGAGGGTGAGCTCGACGACGCGAAGGTGTTCGGCGTGCGTGAGCGTGGGGCTTTCGCCGGTTGTGCCGCAGGGGACGAGGAAATTGATGCCCGCATCGAGCTGGCGCTTGACGAGAGAGCGGAGGGCGGTTTCGTCGAGCGAGCCGTCCGTGCGAAATGGTGTTACGAGTGCCGTGCCGGTTCCGGTGAACATGGGTTGCTCCTTCTTTTGTTTAATCCAAAGCCAAATTCAATTCCCGGCCGGTCTGCAGACCGGCCACTACGCGGATTTTTTCGCTGCTCCCAGCTCGGAGACGATTTCGCGAAATTCGTAGACGCCTTTTTTTTGCTGCAGCCAGCGGGCGGCCTGGAGGGCTCCGTGGGCATAGCCTTCGCGGCTGCGCGCGGTGTGGCGCAAAGTGATGGTGTCGGCGGGTGAGTCGAAGCCGACTTCATGCGTGCCGGTGTGAGAGCCGGCGCGGTTGGCGGCCAGATTCAGCGGGCCGGAATAGCCGGCGGCTTGGATTTCTTCGGCGAGTTTCTTCAGGGTGCCGGAGGGCGCGTCTTTTTTCGCGGAGTGGTGAATTTCCCAGCCCCAGGCTTCGTACTCGGGATGCTTTGAAAGCAATGTTGCGGCTCGCGCGACAATCTGGAAAAAGAGATTCACACCGATAGAGAAATTAGGGCCGTAGAGGAGCGCGGAGCCTGCGGTTTCGATGGCGTGGCGAATTTGCGGGAGGTGATCGTACCAGCCGGTGGTACCGGAGACGGTGCGGACGCCGAGAGCGGCGAGACGGCGAAGATTTTCGGGAGCGGCGGCAGGCGTGGAGAATTCGATAGCGGTGGTGGCACCATCAAGCGTTTCGCGACAGAGCGAGGCGATGTTGGCGCTCGTGAATCGGGAAACGACACGGAAACCGTGCTGCGGAGCGAGTTGCTCAACGAGGCGACCCATTTTGCCGTGGCCGACGATAGCAAGTGGAAGGCTCATGCGGGCGGCGCTCCGGTGGTGAGGAGTTGGCGGACCATGCGTGCGTAGATGTCCACGGCGCTGGTCAGCTCGGATTTCGGGATGCGTTCTTCCGCCGTGTGGGCCACGTGGATACTGCCGGGGCCGATGAGAAAGGGCTGGCCCCAGGAGCCGTTGAAGCTTGGGATATCGGTGGTGAAGGCGACGACGGTTGTGGGGAGATCTAGAAGCGGAGAAAGGTGGACGGCGGGGCAAAAGAGGACTTCGCGGGCTTCGATTTTGAACGCGGCGGCGATGCGCGCGACGGCGGCGCGAGTGGAAGCTGGGTCGCCGACAAGGCGGAACATGATTTCGGAGCGGGCCTCGTCAGCGATGACATTGGGAGCGCGCCCGCCGGAGATGGTGCCGACGTTAAGCGTGGAAGGGCCGAGCACGGGATCGGACGGCAGAGGGAAGGCGCGGATTTCCTGCAGGGTGTCGAGTAGCGAGTGAATGGCGGAATGACCGAGTTGCGGATAGGCCGAGTGCGCGAGTTTGCCGCGAGCAATGAGTTCGTAGCGGAGAGCGCCCTTAGAGCCGAGAGCGAGATGATTTCCTGTGGGTTCGCCGTTGATGAGGAAACGCGAGCCGCGCGGAGAAGCCGCGGCAGTCATGGCGCCGATGCTGCTGCGCTCTTCACCGACGACGAAGAGGAGCGCGAAATTACGTGTGCCGCCGGCGAGAAGCGATTCAGCGGCGGCGATCATGGCGGCGATGATGCCCTTTGCGTCGCAGGAGCCGCGGCCGTGGATGTGGGTGGCGTCTTCGCGAGACGCGAAAAAGGGTGGAACGGTGTCCATATGAGTGGAGAGCGTAACGTGGGGATCGCCGAAGGAGAGAAAGAGGTTGTCGCGGCCGGGTTCCGCGGGCTGGCGATCAAGACGCGCATTGTATTTCGCGGCGAGCGGAGAAAGATGGGTGAAGAGATAGTCCGCCACTGGTTTTTCGTGGCCTGTAGTGGAATCAATGTCCACCAATGCGCGTGTTAGTTCAAAGAGATTCATAGTCGTCGAAGCAAATGGGAGGGAGCATTCAGAAAGGAAGGAACCGCGAGCGAACCCCGTGGCAGCCACCTCTCGATAGCGCTCCACCCGTAAATACGGATGACAGTGAACAGGCCTTAGACCATGTTCCCCAACCGCTTTGGATTCGGAAACCGCAGCGATTTCGGCGGACTTTGAAACTTGGCCCCTTTCTCCGGAGTGCCCCAAACCGAACTGGGACAACGCACCCGGTTACTCATGGCCGCCGCACCTCTACCAAGAACAATAAAAGTGTAAAGGAAAACGGGAAAGCGTGCCACGCGAATTTTGGGGGCGTGGGCTAAGCGGAAATTGCGTTAGAGCTCGATGTGTTTGAGGGGGATGTGCTGGGAGGCGATAAGGACTTCGCCGGTGAAGGGGGATTCGGCGGGGCGGCGCCGGAGAGCTTCCTCGGCGGAGAGCCGGACGAGATCGGGGTTGTTGTTTTCCTGGGAGACATGGGCGAGGACGAGATGGCGAACGCAGGAATCGAGGCCTTCGGGATCGACGAGGAATTCGCTGACGGCGTGATTCGAGAGGTGGCCGGTGCGGGAAAGCACGCGCTGCTTGACGACCCACGGGTAGGGCCCGACCTTGAGCATGTCGAGATCGTGGTTGGATTCGAGGATGAGGCAATCAGTGTGGCGGAGATGGACTCTGACGTGGTTCGGCAGGTAGCCGAGATCGGTGCAGATGGCGACTTTGGTGCCGTTGGTGCGGAAGGTGAATCCGACGGGGTCTGCCGCGTCGTGAGGGATGGCGAACGCGTGGACGTCGATATTGCCGATGGTGAAACTTTGGCCGGCTTGAATGGATTCGACGCCGCGGAGGCGCTTACCGAAGGTGTCGGGGAGGATGCGCTGGAGGGCCTCCATGGTGGGCTCGGTAACATAGAGCGGAGGTTTCCAGAGGCCGAGGACCTGGGGGAGGCCGTTGCAGTGGTCCGTGTGCTCGTGGGTGATGAGGACCGCGTCGAGGCGATCGATGTTGCGCTCAACGGCAGCGAGGCGGGCGAGGGTTTCGCGCTTGCCAAGGCCGGCGTCAACGAGGATGCGGGTGCTTTCGGTTTCGAGCAGCGTTAAATTGCCCGAACTGCCGGAGGCGAGGATGGAGACGCGCAAACCGATGAGAGGACTCCAGGAAAAACGAAAATCGAAACTTGGAAGATGATGGCAGAGCGGGAGAAGTGCGTCAACGGAGAAGGCCGATACGGTGGAAAACTTGGGGGCCGCTTCACCGCTTGAAAGAACGCCCGCCTCCCTCCTGCGGCGGGCAAGCAGAAGGCGGGCGCTACAAAATCAAGCGGGGCCACCTGAAGGTGGCCGCTACGTTACCTAGCAGGCGAGGCGGGCACGGTCGAGCTTGAAGCCGTTGGTGGGGCCGAGTACGGTGACGGCGATGCGCTCGGGTTGGAAGAACTGGTTGGCGAGGGCCTGGAGCTGGTCGCGAGTGACGGCATCGATGGCGGCGAGGATTTCGTCGAGCGAAGAGAAGCGCCCGAAATAGAGTTCCTGGCGAGCGAGATTAGACATGCGGGAACTGGTGGACTCGAGAGAGAGCATGAGCGAGCCTTTGAGGTGATTTTTGGCGCGGAGGAGTTCTTCTTCGCTGACCGGTGATTCTTTCATTGAGCGGAATTCGGCGATGGTCATATCCACGACCTGGCCGACGGTTTCTTTCGCGGTTCCGGCATATACGCTCAAGATGCCAGCGTCGGAGTAGGGTGTGAGTTCGCTGAAGACCGCGTAGGCGAGGCCCTGCTTTTCGCGAATGTTCTGGAAGAGGCGAGAAGACATGCCGCCGCCGAGAAGATTGTTGAGGACTGCGGCGGCAAAGCGGCGTTCGTCGGCGAGCGCAATGGAGGGAACACCGATGCAGACGTGAACCTGTTCGAGGTCGCGCTTGGTTTCAAGAACGATCGGTGCGGCGGTAGAAGGAACGGGATCTTCGGGATTATAGAGAGACGGCGGCAGTTTGCCGAATTCCTTTTCGACGAGGTCGAGCACTTGCTGGTGAGTGATGTGGCCGGCCGCGGTGACGAGAAGATGATCGGGGGCAAACCAATTCTGGAAGCGGGCGCGCAGGGGTTCGCGTTCGAATTTGCGGACGGTGTCGGGCGTGCCGAGAATGGGGCGCCCGAGAGAGTGCTCTGGCCAGAAGCCACGGGTGAAAATGTCATGGAGGAGATATTCGGGGTTGTCCATGTCCATCTTGATTTCTTCAAGGACGACCTGGCGCTCTTTCTTGACGTCTTCGGAATCGAACTTCGGGCGAAGGACGAGATCAGAGAGAACATCGAAGGCGATTGGGAGATGGGCGTCGAGCACCTTGGCGTTAAAGCAGATCTGTTCCTTGGAGGTGAAGGCGTCAAGCATGCCGCCGACGGAATCCATTTCGCGGGCGATGTCCTCGGCGGAGCGGCGCTCGGTGCCTTTGAAGACCATGTGCTCGAGGAAATGGGCGGTGCCGTTTTCGGAGGCGGCTTCGCGGCGGGAACCGTGGCGGACCCAGATGCCGACGGAGACGGAACGGACGTGCTGCATGGTCTCAGTAATGACGACGAGGCCGTTAGGTAGAGCGTGACGATGGATATCGCGCGCGTTGGAGACCATGCAGCTATTGTGGCATAGGGTATGGCCAGTGGCGAGAGGTGAGTGGCAAATTGGGGGCCAAGATAGCAAATTCCTTATTTTCTGAAGCTTAGCGATTTGGAGGTAGAGCGTAGGAAATAGCGGAAACGTGGCACCGGGTGAGAGAATGGAGCGAGTGAGGGAAGAGCTTGGAATTGCTGGGGAAAAGCCGGGAAGAGTTGAGGGTGTACTGCGCGGGGTTGGGCGAACCTGCTTACCGCGCGGACCAGATTTATCACTGGTTGTACGCGGAGAGGGAGTTTTCGGTTGAGCGGTGGAGCAATTTGCCGGCGGCGCTGCGGGAGAAGCTGAAGCGGGAGACGACGATCACATTGCCGACGGTACGGCAAAGATATGTGTCGTCGGATGGATCGGTGCGGTATTTGTTTGGGCTGGGAGACGGAAAAAAAGATTTCACCACGGAGAGCACAGAGGACACAGAGAATCAGGACAAAGGAAGACCCGGCGGCGCCCTGAAAAAGTCTGCGGGTGTGGAAGCGGTTTTCATGCCCAGCGAAGGGCGGCAGACGATTTGTATTTCGACGCAGGCGGGTTGTGCGGTGGATTGTCAGTTTTGCTTGACGGCGCAATTGGGATTGATCCGGAATCTGTCCGCGGGGGAGATGGTGGCGCAGGTGTTGATACCGCTGGAGGAGATGGGAGAAAGAGAGCGCCGAGGGCAAACTAAAGCGCCCGCTTCCCTCCCTTCATCAGGGCAACCAGAAGTTGGGGCCAGCATTTCAGAAGATGCTTCGAGCGGATTGGCGGCACGGACGAATGTGGTGCTGATGGGGCAGGGCGAGCCGTTGCTGAATTTTGAGAACGTAATGGGGGCGCTGCGGATTCTGCTGGATGCGGAGGGCGTGGGACTTTCGCCGAAGCATGTGACGCTTTCGACGAGCGGGATTGTGCCGGGAATTGAGCGGCTGGGGAAAGAGGAAGTGCGGCCGAAGCTGGCGATTTCGCTGAATGCTTCGTGCGATGAACAGCGAGACGTGCTGATGCCGATCAATAAGAAATACCCGCTGAAGGTGTTGATGGAGGCTTGCCGGAATTATCCCCTGCGGAATTGGGAGCATCTGACGTTTGAGTACGTGATGTTGGGCGGCGTTAATGACGCCGCGGAAGATGCGCGAAGAGTGGTGCGATTGTTGGGGCCGCTGAAGCGCGTGAAGGTGAATCTGATTCCTTGGAATCCGGGTGAGCTGCCCTATAAGGAATCGAACGTAGAAACAATTGAAGAGTTCCGGCGGATTTTGACAGAAAAGGGTGTGCCGGCGTTTGTGCGGTATTCACGGGGGCGGGATGTGATGGCGGCTTGCGGGCAGTTGGCTTTGAAGGAAGTGCAGGAGTCACCGTTGCGGGTGGTTGGATAGCAAATTAGCGCGGCACTGGTTCGGCTATCGGCGCAGGAAAGTCCCTGTGGAACCAAAAAGAATATGGAGTTGGACCTTGGGTCTGATAGTGTTCGATCCGCTCGCGCCCTTCCGCAACCGTCGGAATGTGACCCACGGGAACCCACCACAGGCAGTAGTGAGGCTTATCCATCTTTTCAAACCACTTGGCGCGTTCCCGGAAAACTTCGATGTGTCTTGAGGTGTACACGTAGCCGCGAAGAGATTCGAGGGATTCCCAGACGGACATGTTCACGAGAACAAAAGGGTCGTCATTGTAAGGAACATCGGTGGCGTTGCCAGCGGCAGACTGGAGCCTCCAGACAAAGCCGGGAGCGGAATCAGCGAGAGCATTGATGGAATCAAGCTGGGCGACAAAGCCAGCGACCTTCGGATCGTCGATGGGTGCAAGAAGGCGGCCGATATTGATTTGCGCCAGGTGGAAGCTCATGGCGCCTACTCTACGACGGAATGCATCGAGGATATGTAAAAGAATGGTCAAAATCTCGACTGGCTAACGTATGCCGATAACAGAGAGAAGGCGGCCGGAGAGAGGGCCTTCGCGACGGTGGCTGAAAAACATGCCGGTGTGGCAGGCGGTGCAAAGGTCGCTCACGTAGATATTTTTGGCGTTCAGGCCGGCGGCAATGAGCTGCGAGCGATTGGCTATGCGAAGATCGAGGTGCACGTTTTTCGCAGGCGGCTGGTGGCCGGGCGGCTTCATGTTGAGCCACTGGAGAGGATTGGGCTCTTCGCCGGAGCGGGCTTCGTCGAAATAGTCTCCGGCGTCGGCAAACTGGGCGGTGAACTTGGTGACGAAGTCAGCGGCGACTTCGTAGCAGCAGGGGCCGATTGAAGGGCCGATGGCGGCCAGAAGATCCGCCGGCTTGCTGCCGAATTCGACCTGCATGCGGCCGACAGCCTTTTGGGTGATGCGCGAGAGGGTGCCGCGCCAGCCGGCGTGGATGGCGGCGACCGCTCGTTTTTTCGGATCAACGAGCAGTATGGGCACGCAATCGGCCGTCTGGATGGCAAGGAGCAAACCGGGGCAGCCGGTGGCAGAAGCGTCGCCTTTGCAGGCGCCGGCAGCTGGCTGGGAGAGAATTCGAATCACGTCAGAATGGATCTGCTTCAGGGGAATGAGATCGAGATCGCCTGCGTCGAGGGCGGATTGAAAAAGGCGGCGATTTCCGAGGACGTGTGCGCGGGTGTCCCACTCCATAAAGCCGAGGTTGAGGACTTGTTCGGATTCGAGGGAACTTACGCCGCCGGGGCGGGTGCTGAAGCCGTGGACGAGCCAAGGGAGCTTGCGAAACGGGGCGAGCTCGAGAATTTGCAAGCCGCCGACCCTACGCAGATGCCACGGCGCGGCAATGAGGGGGACAGGAGGCGCCGGGGCTACAGGTTGGCCCGGGCGACGCCGCTTCAATGAAGTTTTTCTGGTAGCCACAATCAGACCAGTATAATCGCAACAGGAAGAAGGGAAAAATCGGGGGAGCGGCCGTCAGGCAAAACAGGCCGCACGGGTGAGCAAATGATCGTTGGCATGGGAATCGATGTGGCGGAAGTCCCTCGGATTCAGGAAGTGATTGAATCGCAGAGGGAGAGGTTTCTGCGGCGGGTGTACACCCTGGATGAGGTGGCGTACTGCGAACAGTTCAAGAACAAGTATGAGCGGTATGCGGGGCGATTTGCGGTGAAAGAGGCGGCAATGAAGGCGCTGGGGACGGGCTGGAGCCGCGGGGTGAGATGGGTGGACGTGGAAGTGGTGCGACAGAGGGGCGGGCGGCCGAGCCTGGCGTTGAAGGGCGAGGCCAGGAAGATCGCGGATGCGCTGGGAGTGAAGAATATCGCGGTGAGCATTACACACACGTCGAAACAGGCGATTGCGCAGGTGATTTTCGAGGGGTAGAAGAGGGATTTACCACAGAGGACGCTGAGGTTCCACAGAGATCGCAGAGAAGAGCAGAAGTTGCCTGCCAGATTTCATTCACCGAACGAACTGAACTTAGTGTTAGTCGCCAACGAGAGCCGCACTTTCGGCAGGCTGGGCAAGAAGATGCTTGTCCTCCACGTGCGTGATTGTGGCATCGACGAATTGATTTGCGGGAAGAGTGACGGGCAGGAGCACCTGGAGATAATTTTCGGAGAGGGTTGGCGTCGAGTCAGGATCGTCGGAGGGATCGCGGCGCAAGGTGAGGACGCGCAGGGTGCGGCCGATTTGAGCGCGGCGAAAGGTGGCGGATTTGGAATCAGCGAGGAAGCGAAGTTCACGGGCGCGAGTCTTGATGATGCGGCCGGGCAATTGGCCGGGAAGCGTGGCCGCCTTAGTGCCGGGACGCTGCGAGTAGGCGAAAACGTGGAGGTAAGTGAACGGGCGGGAGCTGATGAAGTCCAGAGTTGCGGCGTGATCGGCGTCGGATTCGCCTGGGAATCCGGTGATGACATCGGCGCCGATGGCGGCGTTGGGCAGGCGCTCGTGGATGAGTTCGACGCGGCGAGCGTAATGTTCAGCGCGATACCAGCGATGCATGGCGGCGAGGATGCGGTTGGAAGCGGATTGCAGAGGCATGTGAAAGTGGGGCGCGATGCGGTCCGTGGACGCGAAGAAGTTGATGAGATCCTGGGTGACATCGAGGGGCTCGATCGAGCTGATGCGGAGGCGCCGGACGGACGTTTCGTCGAGGATGCGGCGGAGGAGGTCTAGGAATTCGACGCGCGGAGTAAGGTCGCGGCCGTAGGTGCCGAGGTTGATGCCACTGAGGACAATTTCGCGGAATCCGGAACCGGCGAGGCGCTGGATATCGGAGAGGACGGTTTGTGGAGGCAGGCTGCGGGATTTGCCGCGCACGAATGGGATTACACAGAAAGAGCAGCGTGAGTTGCAGCCATCCTGAATTTTCAACGTGGGGCGGGTGTGATTCCCCTCCCCGCCTAGAACGGGGGCGACGAGAACTTCCGTAAGTTCGAAGATATCGCCGCTTAAGATCGGCGCTGGGTTGAGCGAGAGATTTTCGTGAACGGATCGGGCGGGCGGAGCGAGCTCAGCCCCTACAAATCGATTTTCGGAAAGTGGGGAAATGGAATGGAGGAGCCTAGGGATTTGCGGCTTGTGGGAATTGCCCACGACGAAGGAAACTCCCGGGAGGGCAGCGATTTCTTCAGGGGCGCGCTGGGCATAACAACCAGTAACGAGGATGCGAGTGGCTGGATTGGCGGCATGAATCTTGCGGATGGCGTCGCGGGCCTGGGCGTCAGCCGCGGCGGTGACTGTACAGGTGTTTAGAACTACGACGTCGGCCGTGGAAGAATCCGAGGCAAGAGCGCAGCCCTGCTCGCGGAGTTGCCGCTCGATGGCCGCGCCGTCCGCTTGCGTGGCGCGGCAGCCAAATTGTTGGATAACGAATGTGCTCATCGGAGAAAACCGCCAAAGTCCTATTTAAGCATACGAGGGCATGGCATCACAGCCGTCCGGGGGGAGTCGCGCTTTACGGCAGGTCTTGGGGCCTATACAATTTTAGTCTTCCATGACCCACACGCGAAGAAATCCATCCCAACTGGTTGATCCAAAAGTCTCTGTGGTGATTCCGGTTTACAACGAAAAAAACACCATTTGCGAAATCCTGCGCCGCGTCGAAGAAGCGGACATGCGCAAGGAAATCGTGGTGGTGGACGATTGCTCGAAGGATGGAACGCGCGAGATTCTGCAGGGGTTGGCAGAAAGACAGGGCCGGGGAGAGAGCCAGGCGCCAGCCACCGATGGAGAAGACACCATCGAGTTGAGAAACATCCGTTTCTTTTTTCAAGGGCAGAATCAGGGAAAGGGAGCAGCGTTGCGGCGGGGCTTCGCGGTGGCGACAGGAGACATTGTTCTGGTGCAGGATGCGGACCTGGAATACGACCCGCGCGACTATCCGAAGCTTTTGGAGCCGCTCGTGGAAGGACGAGCGGACGTGGTCTATGGTTCGCGATTTTTGGGCGGGCCACAGCGCGTGCATTATTTCTGGCACTATGTAGCCAACAAGGCGTTGACACTGCTTTCCGATATTTTCACCAACCTCAAATTGACGGATATGGAGACGTGCTACAAGGTGTTCCGGCGCGAAGTACTGAAGGATATTCAGTTGAAGTCGAACCGGTTTGGATTTGAGCCGGAGATTACCGCGAAAATTGCCAAGGGCAAATGGCGAATTTACGAAGTACCGATCAGCTATGCCGGGCGGACGTATGAAGAGGGAAAGAAAATCACGTGGAAAGACGGCGTGCAGGCGCTGTGGTGCATTATTCGGTTCAAATTCAGTGACTAGAGGCCAGCGCAACCGTCAGCTGGCAGCCGTTAGCTTTTAGGCGACAGCTGTTCAAGAGAATTTCAGGTTGCCATTTCCCCGCGTTACCGCAAAACCGTTTTACCGAACCGGTTCCAAGAAAAGAAACGAATACAGCCAAGAAAAAACATTGGGAGCGGATTAAGAGCACCCGCCGCGGACGGCGGTGGCTGCAAAGTTAAGTACGGCCACCTGAAGGTGGCCGCTACACATGCTGGACTAGGCCTGTGATAGGCGACGCTGGAATGTCAGTAGGATTAGATCGGCGCGGCGGCGGACTCCGAATTTGTTGAGCAAGTTCGAGACGTGGAACTTGACGGTGCGCTCGGCGATATTGAGCTTGCTGGCGATTTCCTTATTGGAAAGATTCTCAAGGAGCGAATCGAGAACTTCCTGTTCGCGGCGGCTGAGGTTGGTGACCGAGTCGGTCTTCAGGCGGCGTCCCTGACTCGTAAGAATGGAATCGACGAAGCCGGAAAGCACCGAACGCGGGACCCAGAAGCCGCCCTGCGAAACAAGAGGCAACGCACGAGAAAGCTGATCACGCGCCTCCGCGTAGGTGAGGATACCCTTCACGCCGAGGCGGAGAAGCGAAAAACAGTTGGCTTCGTTGATGGCGTCCCCAACGACAATGAGCCGCGCATCGGCATGCCGCTCCAAAATATTTGTGAGCAATGCGCCGGTGGCCTGGCGAGCGGCATGCGCATCAACGACGTAAACTTGAGCGATGGGAGGCTCAAAATTGCGCAGGTCGGGAGCCAGGGTGGATTCGAGTTGTTTGGCGATGACCTTGAACTGGGAAGCCTTGCCCAAAAGGCGCTCAAACTCGGTGAGTACCAGAGGGTGAGGCGAGAGGAGACAGACGGTTAGTTTGGAAGCCATATGTTTCGTAGCCACTGTCCTTGAGGGTAGAGAAACCCAGGCAAAGGGGCAAGGGCCTTTCGGGCAGATGTTCACGAACTGTTACTGACAGATAAGGCGTGTTTTCAGAGGGTTGTGGAAGAATGGAATGAGGCGTGGAGGGGGTCGCTTCGCCAAGCAAAGGCAAGTAAAATAGAGGGATACCCTTAGACCGGAAAAGGGGCCAAAGGGTGTCCGAGGACGAGGAACTGAGTGCGAGACCTGAAACAGTCGGATAAAGCGCTGAGAGAGTTGCTGGCGGAGCGCATCCTGGTGCTGGACGGCGCCATGGGTACGATGCTGCAGCAACGGGACTTAACGGCGGCCGATTTTGGAGGGGCAGCGCTCGAGGGCTGCAACGAAAACCTGGTGCGCACGCGGCCGGACGTGGTGCTTGACATTCACCGGAAGTACTTTGAGGCCGGGGCGGACATTGTCGAGACGAACAGCTTTGGAGGAACGCCGCTGGTGCTGGCCGAGTATGGGTTGCAAGCGGATGCTCTGGAGCTGAATAAACGGGCAGCTACCCTGGCTCGACAGGCGGCGGAAGAATACTCGACGCCGGGCAGGCCGCGGTTTGTGGCCGGGTCGATGGGCCCAACGACGAAGGCGATTACGGTGACCGGCGGGGTCACGTTCGAGGGGCTGCAGGATTCCTACTACGTGCAGGCAAAGGGGCTGATCGAGGGCGGTAGCGACTTGCTGCTGGTGGAAACTTGCCAGGACACGCGAAATATCAAGGCGGCGATCCTGGCGATGCAAAAACTCTCCAGGGAAATCGGGATGAAGGTTCCCTTCCTCGTTTCCGTGACGATCGAGCCGATGGGTTCGATGTTGGCGGGACAGACGGTGGAGGCAATGTGGGCGTCGCTGAGGCACGCGCACCCGCTGGCGTTTGGAATGAATTGCGCTACGGGGCCGGAGTTCATGACCGACCATATCCGGACGCTGAGCACGCTTACCGGTGAATTTGTGTCGTGCTATCCAAACGCCGGCTTGCCGGATGAAGAAGGCAAGTATCTGGAAACACCGTCCTCGCTGGCAACACAGCTGGAGAAATTTGTGAACCATGGCTGGTTAAACGTAGTGGGCGGGTGCTGCGGAACGACGGAGAAGCATATTCGGGCCATCGCACAGATGGTGGACGGAAAGAAGCCGCGTTTTCGGCCTACGGAAGCGCACCGGGCGGTGTACTCGGGAATCGAAACGATCGAGGCCGATGATTCGACGCGACCGCTGCTGGTGGGCGAGCGGACGAACGTGATTGGCTCGCGGCTGTTCAAGAATCTGGTGGCGGATGAGAAATGGGAAGAGGCAACGGAGATCGCGCGCAGGCAGGTGAAGGGCGGGGCGCACATCGTGGACGTGTGCCTGCAGAGCACGGAGCGCGATGAGAAGAAAGACATCGAGCCGTTCTACGAAAAGCTGATCCGGAAAATTAAAGCGCCGGTGATGATTGACACGACGGATGCTACCGCCGTGGAGCTGGCCCTGACGTATTGCCAGGGCAAGGCGATCATCAATTCCATCAACCTGGAGGATGGAGAAGAGAAATTCGAGAAGGTGGTGCCGATTGCGCATGATTTCGGCGCCGCGATTGTGGTGGGTTGCATCGACGAAGACCCGGTGCAGGCACAGGCGTTCACGAGAGAGAGAAAGTTGGAGATCGCCAAAAGATCCTACGAACTTTTGACCACGAAATACGGGATGGCGCCGGAAGACATTATTTTTGACCCGCTGGTTTTCCCCTGCGCGACGGGCGATGAGAACTACATCGGCGGCGCGGTGGAAACGATGGAGGGAATCCGGCTGATCAAGGAAGGGCTGCCGGATACGCGGACGATCCTAGGGATTTCGAATGTGTCGTTCGGTTTGCCTGCGGGCGCTCGTGAGGTGGTGAACTCGGTCTTTTTGTACTACTGCACGAAGGCCGGGCTGGATCTGGCGATTGTAAATTCGGAGAAGCTGGAGCGATTTGCCTCGATTCCCGAGCATGAGCGGCGGCTGGCGGAGGATCTACTGTTTCAGCACAAGCCGAAAGAACTTGCGGCGGACCATCCGCGCGCCGAACTTTTGCGGGATGTGCCGGAGGATTGGCGGAAACAGAGCAAGGAACAGAAGGCAGCGATCAATCAATTTCACATCGCGGCGATTACGGAACACTTCCGCACAACGAAAAAGAAGGAAAAAACGGCGGGAGAAGAATTGCCGCTGGACGAGCGGCTGGGCAATTACATCATTCAAGGGACGCGCGACGGTCTGATTGCGGACCTGGAACGCAAGCGGGCGGAGGGGGTGCCGCCGCTGGACATCATCAACGGTCCGTTGATGACGGGAATGGCGGAAGTGGGGAGACTGTTCAACGCCAACGAGTTGATTGTGGCGGAGGTGCTGCAATCCGCGGAGGCGATGAAGGCGGCGGTGGGTCACCTGGAACAGTTCATGGAGAAAGCGGACACGGCGAAGCGCGGCAAAGTGGTGCTGGCAACCGTGAAGGGAGACGTCCATGACATCGGGAAAAACCTGGTGGAAATTATCTTGAAGAATAACGGGTTCGACGTGGTGAACCTGGGGATTAAGGTGCCGCCGGAGGAATTGATCAAGGCGTTCCAGGCGCACAAACCGGATGCGATCGGACTTTCCGGGCTGCTGGTGAAGAGCGCGCAGCAGATGATCATCACGGCAAGCGATTTGAAAGACGCGGGAATCGATGTGCCGTTGCTGGTGGGCGGCGCGGCGCTGAGCGCGAGATTTACGGAACAAAAGATCGCGCCGAGTTACCAGAGTGCGGTGTGTTATGCCAAGGATGCCATGACCGGCTTACGGCTGATGAACGAGCTTATGGATCCTGCGACCCGTGCGCGAGTAATCAGTGAGCATACAAGCTCCGGCAACGGCGTGAGTTTGGCGACCACAGTGAAGATCGTGGAAAAGCCGCCGGTCAAGCGTTCGCCGAAAGTGCGGAGGGATTTGCCGATACCCGAGGTGGCAACACTGGAGCGCAAGGTGCGGCTGGTGCCGGACTTGCGCGATCTGTGGAACTACATCAACCCGTTCATGCTGTACGGGCGGCACATGGGCTATCGGGGAGATTTCGAAAAACATCTGACGGCGCGCGAAGCGAAAGCGGTGGAATTGTACAACGAGATGGAAGAGGTGAAGAACGAAGCCGCAGGATTCATGAAGGTACGCGCGGTCTGGCAATTCTTTGAGGCGGAGGCCGAGGGCGAGACGCTGCGCCTTTTTGCGCCCGGCGCGAAAGAACCGCTGCAGCACTGGAAGTTCAAAAGGCAGAAGATCGGCGACCAGCTTTGTCTGAGCGATTACGTGCTGGACCCAAAAGATGGAAAGCGGGACCACGTGGCCGTGTTTGTAGTGACGGCCGGCGAAGGTATCCGGGAACGCGCTGAGAAGGCGAAGCACGACGGCTACTACTTCAAGTCACACGGTTTGCAGGCGCTGGCGATTGAAAGTGCGGAGGCCTGCGCGGAATGGCTGCACCGGCGAATCCGTGAGGATTGGGGCTTCCCCGACCCGCCGGAAATGACGATGTCGCAACGATTCACTTCGCGATACCGCGGGAAGAGATATAGCTTCGGTTATCCGGCGTGCCCGGACCTGGAAGATCAAGCGGGAATCTGGAAGATTCTGCGGCCGGAAGAGATTGGCGTGCAGCTGACCGAAGGATTCATGATGGATCCGGAAGCGAGCGTGAGCGCGTTGGCGTTTCACCACCCGGATTGCACGTACTTCAGCGTGGGAGAGAGCGCGGACGGGGTGTGAGAATTCCTGTCGCCAGGCGTTGGAGTACCGCGTCGCTGACCCGTTAGAACTTGCCAGGAATTCCGCGACAAACAACGCGACCGGTCGACAAGTCGGGTATACTTGCGCGAATTTGAGGCACACGAACGATCCGCCGAAAGTGAAATAAATGGAGTGTGACCAACCGTCACAGAAAACGGATGAACCCAGGATCACCAAAGTTATCCATTGTAATTCCATCGTTCAATGAGGAGAAACGCCTGCTGGCGACACTGGAACGAATCGCCAGCTACATCGACGCGTCCGGCAGACAGACGGAAGTGATTGTGGTGGATGATGGTTCGACGGATGGAACCGCGCGCGTGGCGGAATCGTTCCGCGGGAAAATTGAGGATCTTCGGGTTGTTTCGAACGGGCAGAACCGGGGCAAAGGGTATAGCGTTCGCCACGGATCCATGGAATCGCGCGGTGAGATTGTTCTGTTTACGGATGCCGATCTTTCGGCGCCAATAGAGGAAGCGGACAAGTTGCTTGCCAAAATGAACGAGTATGACGTGGCGATCGGATCAAGGGCAGTAAATCGGGAGCTGATCGAGGTACACGAATCCAAGTTCCGGGAACTTGCGGGGATTATTTTCAACCGGATCGTTCGAGTGATTCTGCGCTTGCCCTTCGTGGACACACAATGTGGATTTAAGGCGTTTCGGCGCGAGAATTGCAAAATCATTTTCGAACAGCAGACCATCGAACGTTTCGGTTTTGATCCAGAACTTCTTTATCTTGCGCGGCACCACGGCATGCGAACGGCGGAAGTCGCGGTTCGTTGGGCGCATTCCCCGGCGACCAAGGTGAATATGTTGCGGGACAGCGTGCAAATGTTTCTGGATGTGGTGATCATCCGGTGGAACTCGCTACGCGGGCGGTATCCAGTTGTTGGAAAGTGAAGCCGGCAGGATCTCAATCAGTAACAGGCGACTATTTTCTACCCAGGCCCGGAGAGGACTTTCGGCCGGTGGATGTATGATGAGATGATGCTGTAGGCCGGTTCGAAATTCAGGGGACGCCTTTGTTGAGCAAAAATTCCAAAATTCTGGTGACGGGCGCAGGCGGATTCATTGGTGGCGCGCTTCTATCGGTTCTGCGCAAGCGGGGATACCGGGATTTGCGCGGAGTTGACGTCAAGCCGTTCGACCATTGGTATCAGCGGTTTGACGACGTTGAAAACCTCTCGCTGGACCTGAACCTCAAGGAAAACTGCGAAAGGGCCACTGAAGGCGCCGGTGAAATTTACAATCTGGCTGCGAACATGGGCGGCATGGGATTCATCGAAGCGAACAAAGCGCTTTGCATGCTGTCCGTTTTGATCAATACACACATGCTGCAGGCGGCACTGAAACTCGGGGCAAAGCGGTTCTTCTACGCATCATCCGCGTGCGTCTACAACGGAGACAAGCAGAAGACATTCGAGGCCCCCTCGCTGAGGGAGGAAGACGCTTATCCGGCTCTCGCGGAAGACGGCTACGGCTGGGAGAAACTGTTTTCCGAGCGGATGTGCCGGCATTTCCGGGAGGATTTCAATCTGTACACGCGGGTGGCGCGTTTTCACAATGTTTACGGGCCCTGGGGAACGTGGTTTGGCGGGCGCGAAAAGGCTCCGGCTGCGATCTGCCGAAAGGTGATCGAAGCGAAAATTTCCGGGAAGCACGAGATTGAAATCTGGGGAAGCGGGAATCAGACGCGGAGTTTCATGTTCATTGAAGACTGCACGGAAGGCATTCAGAAAATCATGGACTCCGAAATTCTTGATCCGATTAACCTGGGGTCGAGCGAAGCGGTAACGATCAATCAATTGGTAGACATAACTGAGGCGATTGCGGGAATCAAACTGAAGCGCAAATACGATTTAAGCGCGCCCAAGGGCGTTAACGGAAGGAACAGCGACAATACGTTGATCAAGAAATACCTCGGCTGGGAGCCGAGTACACCGCTCCGGGTGGGAATGGAAAGAACCTACCGGTGGATCTACGACCAGTGGATGGCTCGGGAACGCGGCGAGGCGGGCGTAGTCCGTGAATCTTCTGATTCGGTATAAAGCCTGTGTCCTACCAGCACAGAAGCAAGTGAAGCCGTAACTACCTGGGTTGCTATTCTGCAACAAACGGGCGATGAGTTTTCTGCGGTTTCTGTGTCCTCAGCTATACTTCTTGACGCCTACCGGTTGAGCGGGCGTAGTTCAGTGGCAGAACAGAAGCTTTCCAAGCTTCGGACGTAGGTTCGATTCCTGCCGCCCGCTCCAAATTTTCAATGAAATCGGGAATCCCCCCACTAAAATGGGGACCCAATCTTCCGCAGTCTCTGCCGGAGCTCGGGCAGCCTTCCAAAGTTCGATCTATTTTGATTGAGGAAGTTATTTCCGATCGCGGCCGGGGCCGGGGCCAACCCTGAAGCGCGAAAGAGCTTCACCGAGATTCTGCAGAAAAACTTCGGAATTATAGACATCGGAATCAATCTTGGTCGCACCATTCGGCGGGACGGGCTCGACCTCGTCGAGCTGAAACTCGTGGGCCACCTCTTCGACGATTTTGGGCTGGATGGGCCGCTGCTGTTCGACAAAGCCATTTACGAGCGAGTGTTCGCACAAGAGATTGATGACGCGCGGAATCCCCAGCGAGTAGAGATGGACGGTTTCAATCGTCTTAGCACTGAAGATTGGTTCGCCCGAAGCGCCGCCAATTCTCAGGCGTTCCACAATGTAATCCCGTGTCTGTTCTTCGGAAAGCGGGGTCGTGCGGCAGCGAAGCATGATGCGCTGCCGGAGCTGGCGAAGCTGCGGGAGCTTGAGCTTCTCTTCTAGCTCGGGCTGGCCGGACAGCACAATCTGTAAGAGCTTCTCGGTAGAGGTCTCCAAGTTTGTGAGAAGCCGGATTTCTTCCAGCACGGGATATGTCAGATTCTGTGCTTCGTCAATGATCAGAACGACGGTTTCCCCATCGCGGTAGCGTTCGAGCAACCAGTGATTGAGCTTGAGAAGCTGCTGGCTCTTGGACTTCGACTCGCAGGGAATATCGAATTCGGCCAGGATGAAATCAAAGAGCTGGCTGGAATTCATCCGGGAGTTGAAGAGGAAAGCGGTTCGCGCGCGGCGGTGGTGGAGCCAGTCGAGAAGACGATTGATCAACGTGGTCTTGCCGGTGCCGACTTCGCCGGTAAGGGTGATGAAACCTTTACGGGTCTGAATGCCGTACATCAAGCCGGTCAGTGCTTCCTCGATCTGCTTCGTAAGAAAGAGGAAGCGAGGATCGGGATTGACGTTGAACGGGTTTTCTTTAAGACCGTAAAAGCTTTTATACATTAGTCGGTGACTCTCGATCCTATTGTTGCTTCCATTTTATCCACAACCTTCGTTCGCGCAACTTAGGGCAAAATCAAAGGACGCGTGTGCCACTGAAAATTGAGGGTGACATAGTTGTACGTCTGAGTGGAACTGCAGGCGGTTCCCACGCACCCAGCTTGCCCGTAATTCGTGATGTCAGCATTGTAAGCAATCCCAAGCGTTCCGTTTCTGCCGACCGGTCGGTTGACGCCGCCGCCGACCGTCCAGGTATTGAAGCTCTGCGAAGTTGTCTGGATGCCGGTATTCAGAGCGGAGTTGTGAGCGAACCCCAGGTTGAATTGCCCGCTCCAAATGCGGCTGAGATTGTGAGTGGCGGTGAAATTAAGTTGGTCCGCCGTACTACCCGTCAACACCCCGCTTCCACCTGAAACACCGTGGCTGTACAAGAAAACCATTCCGCCGTTCTTTGCCCCGTACAGCAGTGAAGCGCCCACGTTCACGCCGTAAATCAGCGAATTCCCATTCGTGCTGATGCGAGAGGTGGTGAAGTCGGGTCCAGCGTAAAGTTGCAGTGCCAGAGTACCGGTTATTTTGCGGCTATAAGCAAAGTTGATCGCATGATCACCGTTTGCCTGGGGCTGGCCGGAATAGTGGTATGCGGAGAAACGGTAGAATGCACCAATGGAATCCCGGGCATTGGGCGTGTAGTTGTAGCCGATGGTACCGGTGGTGAAGTCACTGTTGACATTTCCCGACTGCACAAAATCGAGGAGACCGTAGGAACCGCTCATGGTGATCGAACCCCGCGGAGAGGTGGTGTAGGTCAATTGGACGACCGCGGCATTGCTGTAGCGCGGGCCGACAGCCGTGTAGATACTTTGGTTGGGGACATAGCTGTTGCCAATCCCCGGGATGACCGGCCCGATGGGTCCACCGACTCCCGGAGTCCCAAGGCCGGTGCCGCTGCCAAACCCAAAAGAGGTCTGGGGCAGATAAGAAAACTGATCGTTAAATTGAAGTAACCAGCGATTCCAATGGAACGTTTGCGAAAGAACGAGTTCTTGGGCGTAGCCGTTGCCCTGCGAACTGTCCGTAGAGATGTATCCCCCTGCGGAATAATTGACGGCGAACTGAGACGATTTCCAGACTTTCAATGCACTCAGGTTGCCCAGGATGTAGTTGTTCATCAGCCAACCGGAAGTCGGCGCCTGGTTGTAGCCGCTCGATTGGATAGTTCCCGCCCACTGGATGCCGGGAACCCAATAACTGTGAGTTGTTTCTGGCGAGCCCAGCGTGGGGGTGAGGGCGCCGGTAAGCGGAGTATTGTCCGGCGTGAGATTGTTGTTGTCAGCCTGATTCTGGATATCTCCGGGATTCACAAGCGGAAGGGGAGTGGAAGCTCCGGCAGGCTTTGGCTTACCTTCCGCCGGGGGTTGCGGCTCGTCCTGTGCGCGAAGCGGTACTGTTCCCGTCAGGAGCACGAGGGAGAAGGCCAGGCTTGCGAGTACGAATTTGCGCGCAGTCATAATCACATTAGAGCCTTAGGGCACCACAATTACGTCGCCGGGCTGAAGAAGAATATTTTGCTCGGCAAGATTTCCCTTAACGACTTCCTTGTAGTTGAACGGATGCTTCACTTGTTTTCCGTCTTCGGTTCGAAGCACGTAAATGTTCTTGAGCTTGGCAAACTGGGTGAAACCGCCCGCGCTGGAAAGCGCCTGCAGCACGGTCATGTTGGGCAAAAGAGGAAGCGCGCCGGCGTGGGTTACTTCACCGGTGATGTAGACGCGGCGGCTGTTGATTTCGGTCACCGTCACCGTCACCTGGGGACTGGTGAGGTACTTCGAGAGGCTCTCGCGCAGTGATCCTGCGAGTTGCATCGCCGTGAGTCCCGCGGCCTGGACATCATTGAGCAAAGGCAGTGAGACCTTGCCATCCGGCCTGACCGGAATCGTGCGCGAAATGTCCGGCTCTTTCCAGACGTCAATCCGGACAACGTCCTGGGGACCGATCTTATAATCAGCGTCCACGACCGGCGGAGTCACCGCAGCCGGCTTTTGAATTGCCTCGGGCTTCTGGGCGGGCGGGTTTTGCGCGTAAGCCAGCGGCACACAAAGCAAAACGGCCGCCAGCGAAACACTTCGAAGACGAACACTCATGATTCCTCCCTCAGCTCTCATGCTTCCCGTTGAAAACCCCGATCTGTTTAATCTTATAAAGCAGGGATTTGTAACTAATCTGCAGTTCGCGCGCGGCCCGCTTACGGTTCCAGCGCGTACGTTCGAGCGCCTGCATAATCAGTTCGCGTTCCGCTTTCTTGGAAGCGGCGCGAGCCGCAACCTTCAGCGAACCGCCTTGTGAAGGTCCCGCCGGGGCATAGGACGCGAAAGCTGCACTCTGAAGATCGTTCAGCGCGATTTGCACATCACCAAACACCACAAGTTTCCGCGCCAGGTTCTCCAGTTCTCGAATGTTGCCCGGCCAATGATACGCCGACAACGTCTGAAAAGCCTTCTCGCTGACGGGTGGCGCCATTTTGTTAAGAGAACTTGAGTGTTTGTTCACGAAATAATCGATGAGCGCCGGGATGTCTTCCTTTCGTTCTCGGAGCGGGGGAAGGCGCAGGCAAACACCGTTCAGACGGAAATAAAGTTCGCGGCGGAAGTTCCCTGCTTCGACTTCCGACTCGAGGCTTCCGGCAGTAGAAGAAATGAAACGGAATGAGGGCTGCTCTTTGGAGTCAAGGCTCTCGCCGTCGGACAGATGCGAAACTAACTCGCGTTGGCTCGCCGCATCAAGCTCCTGCACGTTATCCAGATAGAAAGTGCCATAGGAATCGGCAAGAGCGAGGGGCTGCTTTGATTGGCGGAACTGATCAAAGAGCTCGGCAGGCTCGAAGCAGGCGCAATTGATCTTTTTGAAGCGAGACTCGGATTTGAGGGAAAGCCGGTGGATCAACTTGGCATAGGCGTCTTTCCCGGTGCCGCTTTCCCCTACAACCAAAACGGGGATATCTGTCCGGGCAATCTCGCCAACCATCTCATTCAGGGTTTGCATGATTGAGCCGAGGCCGTAAACGAAGCCCGGCACAGCGGGCTCATGGAGAAAAGTGGCATGGTCTTGGTTCATGGTTAGAATCGATCTTGCCGAAAACCTTACAGACAGGTGTCTGTCATATTCCTCAGCGCTACCAATGAGAGATTGCAACTGAACTGCCAGCTTGGTTTGCATGATGAAAGAGCACTCTAGTCCCTAACGCATTGGGAATCATTTACTTACGAGATTCTCGGAGACTGATTATATCCGGGCGAGGCGGCCCTTGTCCTTCGAGTATTCCACATAGTGGCAATTTGTTAGCTCTGTTTCCATCTGTTTTTGGCCTAGAACCCTGACACATTGCATATCATTGATATTAAACACGTTATGTTTTGAAAGAGGGCGGACGGCCCTTGTGGTCCACCGTCTACCGAAACTCCAGTTTGGGGTAATCCACCTGAAGGATGAATCGGGAATCGTTGGAAGAGTTACAAAGCTCTGCCTGGATTCGGTGCCGATGACGGGTTTGGGTTCGCGGCCACAGCGAGAATGAGGTAGAAAATCAAGGGTAGGCGATGAGGGACAAATCATTCTGCTGATTTCACTCACCAGGTCTTTGCGTGCATAGCAACTCGAGTTTTGGTTTCGCGAATTCTCGAACTTCGCGGGTTATACTATCGGCGCACAGGTCCACACCACTATGTCGAGTTACAAATAGCGTGTACATCCTTGGGCTTTCAGCGATGGGGCACGACCCGGCTGCAGCTCTGATCGACGGTCAGGGCGTGATTGTCGCGGCCATTGAGGAAGGAAAACTGGGGCGCACCCGGTCGTTCGGCGGCATCCCGCGGGCGGCGATCCGCTTCTGCCTGGAACGCGCAAAAATCCGCTGGCAGGACATCGAGCGGGTTGCTGTGGCGAGCGAACCAAATCGTGCATTCCTCCGGAAAGCGCTTTTTCGCGCACGGCTTGCGCCTCTCGCGCCGATTTCGAGCGCCTATTACTTCAATAAAGCACTTGGAGAATTGGGCCGCGAACTGAATAACTCGCGAATCCTGCATGAAATGGTGGGGAGATCTGCTGACCGGGTTCTTTTTTTTGACCACCACCTGTGCCATGCGGCGAGCGCTTATTTCGGATCGCCCTTCGAAAGGGCGCTGATCGTATCGCTCGACAATCAAGGCGATGGACGCGCCGGGCTCGTTGGCCTAGGAGAGGGGACGCGAATCCGCGAACTCTCCTCGATTCCCTTCCCAAATTCGATCGCCTGGTTGTTTACCCAGGTCACGAGCCTCCTGGGATTTTCAAACAGCGCTTCGGAACACAAGACTCAGTGGCTAAGCCTTTCCGGCGAACCCGTCTACGAGAAATTTTTTGTCGAAATGCTTAGGCAGGGGGCGAAGGGCGCACCTCACCTGAACAGGAAATTCTTCAATCGTGGATTTGCGGGCAACCTTTCCTTCAGCGGGGAATTTTATCGCCGGCTCGGAATTCCGCAAGGACCGTTAGCTGAGGGCGTCACTCAAGATCCCGACAATCCGTTGCCCAGAAACATTGCAAGCAGTTTTGAAAAAGCTTGCGAGATTGTGCTGACCGAATGGCTCGGATCGCTGCGCAGCCGGACTGGAACCAAAAATCTGTGCCTGGCCGGCGGCTTATTTCTGAATCCCCTGCTGGTGGCAGCAATAGAGATGCAATCCGGATTCGAAGAGATCTTCGTCCAACCCGCAGCGGGGAACGAGGGCACGGCGCTGGGGGCCGCTTGGCTCGCACGGCAGCAGAGACCCGGCTGCGCACGAGTTACACCGATGAAGAGCCTCTACTGGGGTCCCGCCTTTTCCAACACGGAGATCAAGCAGGTGCTGGACAACTGCAAGGCACCTTATCGCTGGTTCGATTCCGAAGACCGGCAAATTGATGAAACAGTCCAACTCCTCACTGCGGGAAAAATCGTTGCCTGGTTTCAGGGAGCCGCCGAATTCGGTCCGCGCGCCCTGGGTCATCGGAGCCTGTTCGCTTCTCCTTGGGCCGAATATGTGCAGGAAAATCTGAACGATTTTGTGAAGCATCGCGAATCGTTTCGTCCCTTCGCCCTTGCGATCCCGGAAGACGATTGCGCTGAATACTTTGAATGCTCGGCGAATGCGCGTTTCATGACCACGATGGCACGGGCGAAGGAAAAAACACGCAAGCTCTTTGACTCGCCAGGCTCGAGTTTCGTCTCGAAAGAAGGCCTCGTGAGGCTTCAAGTGGTCTCGCGTGAAAACAACCCGCTGCTGTGGAAATTGTTGAAGCGCATGGGCGAAAAAGGACCCGCGCCGATGCTGGTCAATACTTCCTTCAATCTGTTCGGTGAGCCACTGGTGATCACGCCGCGAGATGCATTGCGGAGCTATTCCTGTTCCGGGGTGGATGCGCTGGTGGTGGGGAGCTTTCTGCTCAGCAAACGATAGGAAGTGTTCCCAGTGTTGGCAGGAAGTCCGCACCACTCGGGCAAAGATATTCAGACGGGCCGGGAACGCACCACGGCGAAGCGCTCTTTCATTTTGAGGAACGGAGATTCGAGCCAGCGATAGGAAATGGCGCTGAAAATCACGGTCAGGGAGAATCCAGCAAGCGCGTAGGCAGCATATACTTTCACCGAGTTCCCGCGAAACAAATGCCAGGCAACCAGTAATCCCGCCGCATGGTAGACGTAAAGTCCGTAAGAAATCCTGCCAAGATATGTCAGCCAGGAGTGCGTCAGCACACGTGCGCCCACAGCGGGCGCACCAATTACAGCGACAAGCAAACCGGCTGCAGCCATCGCAACCAGCGGCCGACCAAGGAGCGTTCCCATCACAGGGGCCACCTCGGTTTGTGCATTCAAGTTCGTATAAGAAGCCACGAGACACCAGAGAACCAGGGAGCCGACAGCCAGCGCGGAACGGCTAAAGAGAGAGAGGGATGGCGCTTCGCTTCCCAGAAAATAAGCCACCAGAATGCCAAACGCGATCGCATCAATGCGGGCCAAGGTGTTGTATTCGATGGCCGCGCCGAGGACATGGGAATACACCAGAAACACCCTGACAGCATTCGCGACCACGAGTAATCCAATTACGACGAAAACCAACTGGCGGCGGGACAATCGCCGGAGAGCCAGCGGCCAGACCAGGTAAAACTGCTCCTCTATGGAGACGCTCCATAGCGGCCCGGCGATTGAGTGCGGTAAGCCGAGGAAGACATAGACCCAGTTCCCCGAGAGCAACAAATAGCCCGCAATGAAGGGCCAACCCAGATGCTGGGTTTTATCCCAGATTGGAACAAGGGCCGCGATTGCTATAAAAAAGAAATACAAAGGCCAAATGCGTAGAATGCGCCGAACATAAAACGCGCGGGTATCGATGCTCCCCCGGACTTCCTCCTCACGGATAAGCAGAGTGGTGATCAGGTACGCACTCAACGCGAAGAAGAGATCAACGCCATAGGCGCCGGCGCCTGAAACGGCGCAGACAAATGGGACCACCGATGGAATTAGAAAATGGTGGGCCTGGTAAAAATGCGGGTCGTTGGGAATGACATGGAATACAAAGACCCCGAAGAAGGCGAAAAATCGAAGCGTGTCAAGTTCGGGCCGGTAAAAACGCTGGTTCTTTGGTTGTTTGAGGTTCGCGTCCGGGGTCTCTTGAACCAGTGAGGTTTCGTCACTATCCACAGATGAGGGAAAGTAACCGCTCGAACGTCAAGTGTCAACAATTATCGCATTGGCCCACAGAAGGGTTGCACAGGATGAAATACAGTTCCCCCTACGGGGAATGTTACAACAACGCCTCTGTTTTGAGATACATCGTCGCCCCGCAGGAAGAGCTCTGAGCAGGCAGTTCAGGGAGGGAAAGAGCAGTTCACTAGGTCGCAGGGAGTAACCTGGACAGGGCGGCACTTACCCTGGCGAATCGATATTTTAGCTTTTCTGGGCGTCGAGATCATGGTATGAAAGATGTACGTTTGGCTCCCGTCCCAGTAGCCACAACTTGTGCGACCCTCCCCGCAGGAATCGTTTTGAGAAGTCTATGCTGCTGGGCAGCTTAACGCCCCACGAATGTGCCAATTTGGAACGGAGAATGCCGTAATGTGCATCGATTCGCGTGGAAGTTTGTTCTTGAGACTCTTCGTTCTGTTCGGCAAATCCCTTATTTGCTCTATTTTCCTGCTACTTGTGGGAATCCCTGCTTACGCGCAGAGCGGGGCGATCACGCTGGTGCAGCATGCAAGCAAGGATGCAGGTTCAACGACCTCCTCCACACTTGGTTTCGCGACAAATAATACCGCGGGAAACTGGATAGCAGTGTGCATTCGGGCGGGCGCGTTGAATGAAGTGATAACCGTCTCGGATTCCAGGGCAAACATTTACCGCAAGGCGGTCCAGTTTAATCAGACCGCGGACGGCATCACTGGAGCGATCTTCTACGCCGAGAATATCGGGGCAGGAGCAAACACTGTAACTGTATCGGATAACATTTCGGGCACTTTGCGTTTCTCCATCCTCGAATACTCGGGAGTAGCAACGTCCGCGTCGCTGGATGTAGCTACCGCGGCGCAGGGCCACAGCACTGCTCCCAGCAGTGCTCCGAGCGTAAATACAACCGCCAACGGAGATTTGCTGATCGGCACCATGATGACGGGCAACAACCAGAGTTTCACCGCGGGTTCCGGTTATAAAATTGAAGAGAGCGTGCCTGGGCCAGGAAATGCAAAACTGATCGTTGAGGATCAGATACAAAGCATTTCTGGGGCAGCGACTGCTACCGCAACGATGGGCTCCGCAGACGACTGGGTCGCAGGCTTGGCAGCTTTCAAGGCTGCTAATGGTTCTGGCGGAACCACCCCAACGATCACCAGCTTGAATCCGACGTCGGGAGTGGCCGGGACGTCGGTGGTTATTACGGGGACAAATTTCGGAAGCCCGCAAGGGACGAGCACGGTAAAGTTTAACGGTGTCTCCACGACGCCAACCCTCTGGAGTCCCACGAGCATTACGGCGCCGGTGCCCACCGGGGCCAGCACGGGAAGTGTCATCGTCACCGTCGCCGGCCTGGCCAGCAATGGCGTAACTTTCACAGTGCCACCCTCTCCGTCTGTGACGATTAATCAGGCAGCAGCTCAGGCGGACCCAACGAATGGTTCGACGATCAACTTCACCGCGGTCTTCAGCGCTGCGGTCACTGGATTCAGCAACACGGATGTGACTCTGAGCGGCACGGCCGGAGCAACAACGGTGGTTGTGACCGGGAGCGGAACGACCTACAACGTCGCGGTCAGCGGTATGACGCAGACCGGGACTGTTATTGCTTCCATTCCCGCCGGCGTAGCCACCGCGAATGGCGCGCCGAACACTGCTTCCACCAGCACCGATAACACCGTCACCTACGACATCACCCCGCCAACCGTGACGGTCAATCAGGCCGCGAGCCAGACGGATCCGACGGGAACTTCCCCGATTAATTTCACGGCGGTGTTCAGCCAGACGGTCACCGGATTCAGCAACACGGGTGTGACCCTGGGAGGAACGGCTGGGGCAACGACGGCGGTTGTCACCGGCAGCGGAACGACCTACAACATCGCGGCCAGCGGCATGACCCAGACAGGAACCGTCACCGCTTCGATTGCAGCCGGCAAAGCCAACGATCTGGCCGGGAACCCCAACACGGCTTCCACCAGCACCGACAACACCGTGACCTTCAATATCGCTGCACCGAGCGTGACGATTAATCAGGCAGCAGCTCAGACGGACCCGACGAATGCCTCGCCGATCAACTTCACCGCGGTCTTCAGTGCCGCGGTCACCGGATTCAGCAACACGGGTGTGACTCTGAGCGGCACGGCCGGAGCAACAACGGTGGTTGTGACCGGGAGCGGAACGACCTACAACGTCGCGGTCAGCGGTATGACGCAGACCGGGACTGTTATTGCTTCCATTCCCGCCGGCGTA
>Ga0210402_10000431_pt1 | contig 47025 bp, 39 predicted proteins | sample IncBWC7MmetaG_FD_161055 | JGI IMG/M metagenome (GOLD analysis project Ga0210402, IMG submission 161055) | Forest soil microbial communities from Barre Woods Harvard Forest LTER site, Petersham, Massachusetts, United States - Inc-BW-C-7-M | ecosystem: Environmental > Terrestrial > Soil >... | reverse complement strand
CGGTTACGATCAGCGCGAAAGCTTGCAGGTCCGTGGTCACGTCCAGCTTGCTGCGGTGGTTTTCGCCCACCAATACTTCACCGATGTTTACCGGCCGGCCTTCCGGCGAAATCGCCCACAACACGTAAGTCAGATACTCGTTGCCGAAACTCGTGGGTCTGCCCAGCCCGGAGAATTCAACTTCGATTTCCAACGCCCCGCGCTTGCTCTCGACCTTAGCCTCGCCCGCTCCGCCAGGCATTAAATCTGTGCCCTGGAAATTGATCTTTGTGGCGCCACTCCGGTGCTTATAGCTAACCGCCGGCGTCGTCCGGCTCACCACATTCATCCGATACTCCACCACTTGTTTGCGGGAGTCTGCCCGCACTTGCGACTCGGTCTGCGCTTGCGCAGAAACACCGAGCGCCATTGCCCCTATCAGTGTGATGCTCGAAAGCTTGTACATAAGTCTCCTTCTAGGAATCTTGAGACTCAAGTATCAGGCTTCCCCAGCTTCAATACTGTCCTGTTGTGCACGTTTGGAAAGAAACGGCAAAGGAGCCGAATTTGGCATCCCACTGAACGACAGGAATATGGGAAGCAAGCAAACTGCAGATTAGCGCAGGCACAACCACGTTCTTATCAGCAATCAAACAAAGAGCGTTTTCAGGCGCGGGCGGTCGAAAAGCCGCCCCGGAACGGAAGAATCGCAATAAGTGTGAAGATTCCCAAAGTGGTTCCAAACGGAAGATCAGAGACCGACAAGATGGCAGCAATCATCGCCAGCTTACGCCCCGACCCCTGGTTTGCCAGAAGTGCCAGACCAGCGAATAGCCCTAATAGACCACACACGAACGAAAGCACAACGATAACTCCATAAACGACGTGGAAATCCGCCATCAGGCTGAACGCATCCGGTACGCGCCCCAGAAGTGCGCCAAACATCACCGTCGCCGTCCCGCTGTATACGAAGAGGCAAAGCCCCATGATCAGCCGAAAAATCCCATACACGATCCAGCAAACACCCAGAATTTGCCGGTAACCATTCAGGTTGCCCGTTGCTGAATCATCAAACGCCATCTCTTGCTCCCGACGGATCGTTTCGTTCCGCCCGTTCTTCACCTGATTAGTAGCCAATTCCTTGGCTTCCGTCTATCCAGTTTGGTACATCCACCTACGCAAGCTTCGTCTGTTCGCATCCCCGACACTCGTCCGGATGCTTCCGTCTCGTAAACTTAGCTGGCGAAGTAGTTAAACCTGAGGAGTGAAAAGTGGTCGGGGCGAAAGGATTTGAACCTTCGACCTCCTGGTCCCGAACCACCTAGGATAGTGGAGCAAAATAATCTAAAGCGTTGAATCGGCGTCGGATAGCTGAGCAACTTCCTCCCTTAATCGGGCTCATCCATGGACTACAAATCTAAATGTTTAGACAAAGCCACTTTTCATAATCGGGGCGAACACCTTCATTCCCAGTTCGAGAGGGTTCTGATACTTTCACTTGGAAATTCTGCGAGGGAGATCCGAGATACGCCCTAGAAGCTTGGAATAGAGAGGAGCCGTGCGCAGAAGTAAGGGAACAGCGGTTCGTGAAGGCAGCACCCATATAGTGAATCTCAGCTGTAGCATGGGAAAAATCTGAGTCAAACTCAACATACTCCCGACGCATCGTAGCTGTACGCCAGCGTCCCTTGCGGCGTCGCCTTCGTGACCAGCCGGTTCCGCGTGTCGTAGCAGGATTATGAAGGAGCATATTGGAAGTCGCGGGGAAGACCGCGCTTTTACCGGTACAAAGTACAAAATGGCGGGGTGCTGACCGCGGCGAAGAGCCCTGCATCGCGACAAGTCTCGAATGCGAACCGGCCGCCAAGCGATGGCACGCTGATCGCAGAGCGATCCGGCGAAGAAAATTCCGCGTTGAGCCGGCCAACGAAGGCGGCATCCGAACGCACGATGTTGATCTATGGACCGGTAGCTCCCGAGGAAATGACCGAAGCGAGCGGGCCGTTTGAAATTCCAACGAGCACGATTGTCGCGGCGGGAGGCAAGCCGCCAACACGCGAGGAAGTGGCTGAGGGCATCTCGGAATTGAGTGATGCGGCCGGGAATTTGCTGCGCAAGGATGATCCGTTCAAAACGCGCTCGCCGGTCGTGATCGTGGAACAGTTCAGCGTGGTGCGAGTGGAAATCAAGCGCGACCATGGCTGGGCGCGCCTGCAGGTTGAGTCCAAGGTTTCCATCGACGGCGGAACAATTCAACGGAAACCCCGGCTAGAGAATGTACGCTGGGAGTTGCGGCGTGTGCCGGCGGGTTGGGAGGTCGTTACTCCGCAGGATCGGACGTATGTACCGCATGACGTGGCGGTGAAGGATTTGGCGGCGCAGCTTGCGCGACTGACGCAGAGCGGGGGCGCCACCGCTTATCGGGTGACGGTTGTCCAGCAGGAATCGCCCATCGCGAATCTGCTTAGCGCGCTGCTGGTCCAATAATGCAATGGTGGGGCTCGGGAGGTTCGAACTCCCGACCTACGGTTTAGGAAACCGGCGCTTTATCCATATGAGCTACAGCCGGCTGGAAGTAGATCCCTCCGCTGCGGATCGGTAAGAGGCGCCGTTGCTCCTGCACCACCTTATATATATCGACAGGCAAAACCCAACAACCCCGCAGCGGGGTAAGTCCCGACAAGTCCGGTTCGAAGAAGTGTAATGCTCTTGACCGTTGCCAGCGCTTCGACCTCCTCGAACCCCGTATCTGGACCATGACGGCCAGGTTCACGTGAGGCCCACTCTTCAATCACAATTCGACTGACTGCTTGATGCTTAGATCTAGCATTACTATAAGAGGGGAGACATCTGTGATTCGGATCCTCCCATCCCATTCATTACCGAAGAGCCCCCGATTCCACATCGGCTACCACAGACCTTTAATTTGAACCCGCCTTCTCGAACTCAGACGTTCAACCGTGTCGAGGTAGCGTGCAAAAGAGCAGGCGCAACAGAAAGTGAGGCTTGCAACCTAGCGTTAGTCACTATAATGTTAGCGTGGCTATCGAAATGCCGGCCGCGCCACTGGCGGCGCATCCATTGCGGAGGATAGGTCTCATGCGCCGTGTAAAGGTCGCCGCGCGACGGTCGACAGCGTCTGTGAGCGTTAACGAGGGCACAAGAAAACGACGCGAGGATCCTAAGTCTGGGAAGGCACCAAAATCCGGACTTCGTGAGCGGAAGAAAGCCCGCCTTCGCCAGCAAATCGTCGAAACGGCATTGCATCTTTTTCGCCAGCGTGGCTATGAAAACACGCGCATCGACGACATTGTTCATACCTTGGAAATCAGCCAGCCTACATTCTTCCGTTATTTCCCCAGCAAAGACGCGGTATTGCGCGAAGTGGGACGCCGTGCGTTTGCCCGTCAGGCTGAAAGCCTGAAGGCCGAGTTATCAGTCAAGGCCACCACGGAGCAACGCTTACGCCGATTTTACGAAACTCTAGGAAATGTGACTGAAGTGGGGCGACCGCTCTGGCAGGCTGTAATTCTTGCCGGTGCGATGGACCCGGTCCGTTCGCCGGAGTTGCGAGGCGCGGAAGCCGCAACCGTCAGTCTGCTCCGTGAAATCATTGCTGAAGGCCAAAAAAACGGCGAGATTACCTGCGATTTTCCGGTGGTTCACCTCGCCGAATTTATGGAAGGACTTTTCAACACCGTCGTGCGTCAATGGGCCGTAGATCTTACCGGACCTCATAAACTCACCGAGCGAGTGAGAAATGCGGTCGAATTCTTCTTGCGCGGAGCCAAACCTTAGCGAGACATTTGATCCGTCTCAGAGGTACAGAAGTCCTCAATCCATCCGCTGAGAACTGAGTTACGCATCCCAACTTATTCGAGGTGGACGCGATGAAGGCCGCCATCCTGAACAAATTCAAAGAACAACTGAGTATCGAAGAGGTCGCTCGGCCCGCGCCCGGAGCGCATGAGGTGTTGATCGAGGTCCAGGCGTGCGGCGTCTGCCATTCGGATCTGCACGTGGCCAATGGTGATTGGCCCCAAATCGTTCCCATCACCAAAAAACCATTGATCCTCGGGCACGAAATCACCGGTCACGTTGTAGAAAAGGGCGCATCCGTCGATCATTTGGAGCTCGGAGACCGCGTTGGCGTTCCCTGGGTGCACTGGACCTGCGGGGAATGTGAGTTCTGCCGTGAGGGAAATGAGAACCTCTGTGTTAAGCAACAAATCACAGGCGTAACCGTGGATGGCGGATACGCTGAATTCGTAAAGGCTCCCGCGAGCCATGCCTTGAAGATTCCCGACGAACTATCCTGCATCGAGGCCGCCCCACTTTTCTGCGCGGGCGTCACAGTCTATCGCGCCCTGAAACACGCCAAAATCCAGCCAGGGCAACGGTTGGCGGTCTTCGGCGTGGGAGGCTTGGGCCACCTTGCTGTACAAATCGGGCAAGGACTGGGAGCGACCGTCAGCGCCATTGATGTGTCCGAAGAAAAACTCGAGCAGGCGAGAGGCTTGGGTGCATCCGACACCCTGAACGCGGCAACCGTAAATGTCGTCAAGGAACTGCGGCGCAAGGGAGGAGTCCATGCCGCGCTTGTGACTTCCGCCGCAAAGGCAGCTTATGACTCGGCATTTCCCTCGGTAAGACCCGGAGGGATTCTCCTCGTTGTCGGTCTGCCCTCTGAATCCTTATGCTTCCCGCCCATTCTGATGGCGGCAGCCGAGATACGTATCAAGGCTTCCTCTGTCGGCACGCGCCAGGATATGCGCGAACTTTTGGCGATGGCAGCAGCAGGAAAGGTTCGCTGCGAGGTTGCCACCCGTCCCTTGACGCAGGTGAACGAAGTCCTTGAGCAAGTAAGGCTTGGGCAAGTCCGTGGCCGCATGGTGTTGGTTCCCCGCTAAACAATCCTCGCCCCCGAGATCTGCCACAAAACAAACACGACGCCATACGGCGCCGCTCAATCTATCCCCCAATCCAGCAAAGTTGTTCGCTCGCGGCAGGCGCGCGCAACCTCGGGGCTGAATTGCTGAATCGTCTTGACGTTAGTAAATATTATGTGATACGCACTATCATAATTTTGGATGCAACCGTCGAGGGGGATTGAGTCCTTAATTCCTTTAGGATGGCGGAAATTTGTCTGCAGTAACTCAATGCGAATTGCCAAGCCTGGAATAAACGGACATTGGGTCCGGTTAGAACTGTCGAGGCCATCTCAGGGGCACAGGGGTTTCAGGGAGCAGGGCGTGGTTGGGGTAATTTAGAAAAAATCGGTGACGCCTTCGATCTACCAGGAGGATCTATGAGGTCAACCTTGCTAGCCAGCGCTTTTGCGCTATGGGCGTGGCTGTTTCCGGCGAATACTTTGGTGCTTGCTCAAGGTACTGGAACTTCGGGCGAGGTCAGAGGGACGGTAACGGATCCCACCGGAGGTACAGTTCCGAAGGCCACTGTGGAGATAGAAGATGCCGAGAAAGGAATACGGCGGACGGCTATAACGGGCAGCGATGGGGAGTATCAGGTGACGGGGCTTCCGCCGTCAGCCTACAGCGTGACCGTGCGACTCGCCGGTTTTCAGACGGAGACTCATAGGAATGTAGTGGTCAACGTCGGGCAGACGCTCATTCTGGACTTTCAACTGCGGGTGGCAACCGGCACGGCGCAGATAGAAGTAACAAGTGAGACGCCGGCCGTAGAAACCGCCAGGGCCAGCCAGGCGGATACCCTGGTGCAGCAATACATCACCGATCTGCCCATCGGGCGTCGCGACTATCTCACGTTTACCTTGTTGGTGCCAGGCGTCAGCAATTCGAGCACGCTTGCCGACAATGCGGACTTCCGCCCCAAACAGACGCCCCAGAGCGGCCTTTCCTTCTATGGGAGCAACGGCAGAGGGAACAGCGTAACGGTTGACGGCGGAGAAGCCAACGACGATGCGGGTGGCGTCCGGCTGAACCTAAGCCAGGACGCGGTGCAGGAGTTCCAGATTAACCGTAGCAACTATGGAGCCGAGCTAGGTGGAGCGAGCGGCGCGACAATCAATATCGTATCCAAGTCCGGCAGCAACGATTTGCACGGGAGTCTTTTCGGCTTTTTCCGAAACGATTCCATGGATGCCCGCAATCCCTTTGCTTTTACGCAAGCGTTGGTGCCGGGCCAGACATTTTCCCTGACAGCGCAGGGGAAGCCGATCAAGGATTCCCTGAATCGCCAGCAATTTGGCGGTAACGTGGGATTCCCTATCCGAAAAGACAAAACATTTCTGTACCTGGCTTACGAAGGGCTGCGCTCCGATGCGCAGGACTCTGTCCCCCTGCTGACGAACAGCAGTATTTTCGCGCCCACGAATACCCAAAAGACCATTATCGCCAATCTGGAGGCGCAACCGGCAAGCAATATAGTTCCGTGCATAACAACGGATCCGTCGAATCCACTGAATATGCCCGTGATGCTGCCCGCGCCCACTTGTGGTTTTGCGCTGCAGAGTATCTTGACGGTAAATCCAAATCTAGGCCCGAATCCTTTTGTTCCGCCACCGCCAAAGTCGCCAAAAAGGGTGCTGGACCCTTATATTGTGAATCAGTTCGCGGCCAATGGCGGCCTGTTCCCCTTCCCGATCCGTTCCAACGACTTTTCCGCGCGTCTCGATCATCGCTTCAGCGACAGCAATCAGGGTTTCCTGCGCTATAGCTTTGACCACCTCACGGAGAAGGACCCAGACCTCCAGGCATTGACGGCCTTTTCCCGCGGCACTTCCGAGCTTGCCTGGGACAGCACTTTGCAAGGTTCGTGGTTCCATCAATTCAACGCCTCGACGGCAAACGAAGCGCGCATCCAATGGAACCTTTATCAATTTAACGTGGACACCAATGATCCCGGCGGACCGGGGCTGGATGTGGAGGGCTTCGGTTTCTTCAGCCGGAGCATTTTTCTTCCAAGCCGCACAACCGGCCGCCGCTATGAGTTTGCGGACAACCTGAGCCTTGTTCGCGGGCACCACACGTTCAAGATAGGGTTCAGCGAACTGATTCGCCAGAACAACACCACATCGCAGACCTTTTTCCCCGGACGCTTCGAATTTCTGGAACTTCCCGGTGCCCTCGTCAGCCTGTGCCTGCAGGCGCCACTCGCCTGCGGGGTGAACGCCCCGGAATCGAGCATAAGCACGCTGCAGTCGTGGAGCCTGGGTCTGCCAGCATTTTACGAGCAAGGCTTCGGCAATCCGAAATACGTGCAAACGCGCCCGTTCACGGCTCTGTATGCGCAAGATACGTGGCAGGTCCGGCCCAACCTCACGCTGAACTACGGGCTGCGTTACGAGCTGGATTCGCAGTACGGGCCACTGCATACGCCCAAGAAAAATTTTGGGCCGCGTGTGTCCTTTTCCTGGGATCCCTTCAACGACCACAAGACGGTGATTCGCGCCGGGTATGGCATTTTCTATTCCCCGATTTACGCGCAAATTCCCGGCGTCGTTGCCGTGCTCGGCAACGTAAATAATAGCCGCACTATCGCCAATACACTCGTCACCATCCTCGGCGCGCCTACCGGCAACGCTGCGCACCCCTTTACCAGTTCGGCGGAGATTTTCCAGACGCTGTATTTGGAGGGCTTCAATCCAGCAAATCCGCTGCAGAACAACATCATCGGTTGTGGCACGCCGCCACCCGGCCAGTTCGCCTGCCTTACACCCGCGCTGATATCTCAGTTTGGCCTGACCGTCGCCAATACGGGTCCCTTGCCGCCCGGAACTGTGCTCTTCGCAGGCCAGAATAATTATAAGAGTCCGATGTCGCAGCAGGTCTCGCTGGGCATCGAGCGCGAAATAGGAGCAGGCTTCTCGTTCTCCGCAAACTACATCTATGTTCACACGCAGCATCTCCCCGTAGCGATCGACACAAACCTATTGCCGGGTGCTCCGGTCGTTTCAGGTGTTGGCGCGAACGGGCTGCCCACGAATGGCCTCCCTTTCCAGAACTGGGGAGCCCCGGCTTGCGTGGCCAATCCCGCGCTGTGCTTCGCCGATCCCACGCACACGATTCAGCAGAACAATGTGTATAGTTCGCTGGCGACCGCGCTTTATCAAGGCGGCATTTTTGAAGTCAAAAAGCGCTTTTCGAATCATTTCACGGTGATGGCGAACTATACGTACAGCAAGGCGATCGACGAATCCACGGACTTCAACAGCGACTATTCACCGTTCAACGCGACATGTCTCAGGTGCGACCGGTCGGTGTCCGATTTTGACCAGCGGCATAAAGTGGTCCTCGCGGGCGTATTCGAAAGCCCGTGGGAAAATTCCCGAATCTTGGGCGGTTTCCAGCTTTCTCCCGTCTTTAATTACAACAGCGGCCATCCCTTTAATCTTCTCGCCGGAGCGGACATCAACGGCGATGGTCATTTCACCAACGATCGCCCGCCGGGCGCGTCGCGCAATAGCGGACGTGGTCCCGACTATTACGACTTCGATCTACGCCTCAGCCGCTCCTTCAAACTGGGCGAAAAAGCTTCCCTGCAATTCACCGCGGAAGCCTTTAACCTCGCGAACCATACGAACTACGCCAGCGTGAACAATATCGTGGGCGCGGGGTTTGCCCCGCCGTTCAACGTGCGTGGGATTACGCCAGGCACAGTCCTCAGCAATGGGACAGTGGTTTCACCGAGTACGCCGCTTGGATTCACGGCCGCGTTCCCGAAGCGTCAAATCCAGCTCGGAGCGCGATTCACTTTCTAGGCTCCAAAAAGCTAGTTCATGGCGGCATCTTTCAGGGTGCCGCCGGCGACCCCGCGCCGCTTGGTGGTGAGCCGAAGGACCAAATTTCCATTTTGCCGCGCCAGAGCAGGTTTCGAATTCAGTATTGAGGAGGTTTTCGATCATGTGGCAGAAAACCAAGCGGGGAATATTCCTTTTCGTGTTAGTGGCCGCCCTGATTCTGTCGGCCGCAGGCACCAGCTGGGCGCAGCCCGGTGTTGTCACTCATGCAGGAAGCTTGCCGGACGGCGCAACTTTTTTGATTGAAGTGCCGGCAAACTGGAACGGGATATTGTTTTTGTACAGCCACGGCTATGTGCCACCAGGGAATCCGAATCCCGCCATGGACGTCGGAGACATGGCCACGCGATTCTTCATGCTTGCGAGCGGGTTTGCTCTTGCCGGTTCTTCTTACGCCACTTCAGGTTGGGCTCTTCAGCAAGCTCTGCCGGACCAGATCGCCGTGCTTGACCTCTTCACGCAAGCGGTTGGCAAGCCCACTCGAACAATCGCCTGGGGCCATTCCCTCGGCGGAATGATTACTGCCGGATTGATCCAGCGCTATCCGGATCGTTTTGATGCCGCCCTCCCGATGTGCGGCGTGCTTTCCGGCGGAATTGCCACCTGGAATACGGCACTCGATTCGGCTTTCGCGTTCAAGACCTTGCTCGGAGCGCCCGGCCTGCAGGTTGTAAACATCACCGATCCCGTTGACAACCTGAAACTCGCGGAGAGACTGCTGGCGGCTGCGGCTGGGACGCCGCAGGGCAGAGCGCGTCTGTCACTGGTTGCCGCGCTCGGTGACACGCCGGGTTGGTTTACTCCCCTTTCTCCCGAGCCTGCTCCCAGGGATTTCACCGACCAGCAGGCCAACCAATTTCTCTGGGCTTCCATGGTGGACTTTCCTTTTGCCTTTGCGCTTCGCGCGGAGCTCGAATTCCGCGCCCAAGGCAATCCTTCCTGGAATACCGGCGTGGATTACCGCGTACAGTTGGAGCACTCTGCTGACGCCGCCGAAGTTCGCGCGCTCTACGAGCAGGCCGGCTTGGATCTCGATGCCGACCTCAAGATGCTGAATGAGACTGCACGGATTCGCGCCGACCGGCATGCCGCCGCGTACTTGGCTGAAAATATTACTTACAACGGCGAGATTCATATTCCGGTTCTGACCATGCACACCACCGGCGACGGTCTGGTGGTGGTGGAAAACGAACGGGCTTACCGTCAGGTTGTTCGCGAAAAAGGCAACGAGCGATTCCTGCGGCAGACTTTCGTGTCGCGGGCCGGCCATTGCGCCTTTACGCCGGCGGAAACTATTACCGCGGTGCAAGCGCTTCTCAGCCGGTTGGACACAGGGAAATGGAGCCCACTCGATGTGACGGATCTCAACAACAATGCCGAAGGTCTCGGCCCCAGCTTCAATATTTTTCCCAATCCCGGAGGCGTGATTGTGCCCGTAGTCCCGGCATTCATAAAATTCGAGCCTGCCCAGTATCTCCGGCCGTTTGATGCCGACGACAGGGATAGAGACAACGATTGAGAGACTTCGCGGCAACCCAATTGAGGATTCCCCGGTGAACGTCAAGAAGCTCTTTGACCTTTCAGGACGCGTAGCGATTGTTACCGGGGGATCCGTTGGGCTCGGGCGGCAAATGGCGGAAAGCCTCGCCGAAATGGGCGCGAATCTCGTGCTATGCGCGCGAAAAAAAGAACGGTGTGAGCAGGCCGCAGAAGAGCTGAAGCAGCTTGGGGTCAAGACGCTTGCGCTCGGATGCGACGTTAAAGATCCCACCAGTATTCAAGAGGTGGCCGACGCTAGCGTCAAGCAATTTGGCCGCATCGACATTCTTATCAACAATGCAGGCACTTCCTGGGGAGCGCCTGTCGAGGCAATGACAATCGAGCAGTGGAATAAAGTCGTCGAAACCAATTTGACTGGAACATTTCTTTTTTCTCAGGCCGTGGGCAAGGTCATGATTGCGCAGCGCAGGGGAAAGATTATAAACATCGCTTCCGTTGCCGGGCTGCGCGGTTCGCCACCGAGTTTCTCCGCCATCGGATATAGCGCGAGCAAAGGCGGGGTGATCATTTTCACGAAAGACCTTGCGTGCAAGTGGGGCATGCACAACATTCAGGTAAATGCCATTGCGCCAGGCTGGTTCCCAACGGATATGTCGGGAAAAGTCATCGAGCGAAATAAGGAAATGTTGTTGGCAGGCATACCTTTGGGCCGCTTTGGAGGGGCGGATGATCTGAAAGGAGCTGCTGTTTTTCTGGCCTCCGATGCTTCGAATTTTGTGACTGGAAACATTCTTGTGGTCGATGGAGGTCAATCCGCCTGATCCAGGCGAGGCACGCCATGAACATTCCCCTTACGCCTTTGCGCTTCCTTCGCTACGCGGAGCAACAATACCCGCGCAGAACTGCGGTGGTCTGCAACCAGGACAGCTTTACGTACGCGGAATTTGCCGATCGCGCGCGCCGTCTTGCGGGGGCTTTGCGCCAAGCCGGCGTCCTGCCCGGCGACCGCGTCGCTTTTCTCAGCACCAATTGTCACCGCCTGCTGGAAGCCTACTACGGAGTTTTGGAAGCCGGCGCCGTTCTTCTGCCGCTGAACATCCGGCTCACGCCGAACGAACTTGGGTACATTCTGAACGATGCCGGGGCATCAATTCTTTTCGTGGAGAAGCAGTTTCTCGGTTTGGTGGAGTCTTTTCACAAGGACATTCCTTCGGTAAAAATGATCTGCCAGCTCGAAGGCACTCCACAGGCGGCCTGGCTCTCTCCGCGTAGCTACGAAGACCTCCTTGGCGAGGCCACGCCTTATCGCGCCGACATCGCCGCCATCGATGAAAACGCTTTAGCCGAGCTTTTCTATACCAGTGGAACGAGCGCCAATCCCAAGGGCGTGATGCTGACTCACAGAAATGTGTATCTTCATGCGGTGCACGTTTGCCTTGGATTCCACATCGAAAGCGGGGCCGTCGAACTGCATACCATTCCTCTTTTCCACGCAAACGGCTGGGGTGTCGCGCATTTCCTGACCTTGCTTGGCGGCAAGCATGTGATGATTCAGCGCTTCGAAACCAAGGAAGTCTTTCGTCTCATTGAAAAGGAAGGCGTTCATTCTTGCAGTCTTGTTCCCATCATGGCCACAGCCCTGGTGAATTGTCCGGAGCGGCCCAATTACAACTTGAGCAGCCTGCGCCGGATTGTTATCGGCGGCGCCGCGTCTTCTCCGACTCTAATTCGTGAGGTTGAAGAAAAACTTGGTTGCGAGTGCTATTCGGGGTACGGGCTGACGGAAACATCTCCCGCACTTTCGCTTTCTCCGATAAAACCTGAGCTTGGATGGCAAGGCGAGCAACGCTTTGCGGGGCAAGCGATGACGGGATATGCCATTCCCGGCGTGGAGTTGCGTGTTGTGGACGCCAACGACAACGACGTCCCGCGCGATGGGCTGACCATCGGGGAAATCATTGCGCGGGGCGATGGCGTGATGGAGGGATACTGGCGGCAGCCAAGCGCTACCGCCGAAGCATTGCGCGGCGGTTGGTTCCACACGGGAGACATGGCTACGGTCAACGAAGACGGCTACCTGCTGGTTGTGGATCGCAAGAAAGACATCATCGTAAGCGGCGGAGAAAACATCTCCTCTCTCGAACTGGAGAAGGCCATACTCGCCCACCCGGCGGTCCTGGAGACCGGGGTGATACCGGTTCCCGACGAAAAGTGGGGCGAGGTCCCCAAAGCCCTGGTGGTCTTAAAGCCAGATGCCTGCGCCACGGAGGCTGAACTCATCAAGTTCTGCCGCTCACGCCTGGCACACTACAAGTGCCCTCGCTCCTTCGAGTTCGTTACCAGTTTGCCCAAAACCGCAACCGGAAAGATTCTGAAAAAAGATCTGCGGAAAAAGTATTGGCACGGCGCGGACACGATTCGCCCGGACTTTGTCACACGAAAGAGCGGCGCCTGAGCCGATTTTCTGCGACGAGATTTGCTTTGTATTAGAGACGAAAGCGTGAAGCGTAACCCGGAACAAGTAGAATGAAGGAGTTTTGTCCATGGACTTGAACTTAACCGCCGAGGAGCTGGGATTCCGAGATGAACTCCGCGCGTGGCTCGCGGCGAACGCACCAAAGGACTGGAACGACTGGCGCGAAAAGCCCCTGGAGGAATCGTTTCCGTACCTGCGCGCCTGGCAGCGAACGCTCCATGAAGGCCGCTGGGCAGTGGTTTCATGGCCAAAGGAATACGGTGGCCGGAGTGCCACGCTGATGCAGCAGGCCCTGTTTTGGGAAGAGATGGCGCGGGTGGATGCGCCGCCCATGGCCAATTCTCTGGGTTTGGGTCTCATTGGACCAACTATCATCGCCTGTGGAACGGAGGCGCAAAAGAAACGCTACATTCCGAAAATTCTGAGCGCCGAGGAAATCTGGTGCCAGGGCTTCTCGGAGCCGAATGCGGGTTCTGATCTCGCCGGTCTGCAGACGGAAGCGCGGCTGGACGGCGATCACTATATCGTGAACGGTCAAAAAGTGTGGACCAGCTACGGCACGCTAGGCGACTGGTGCGAACTCGTCGTCCGCACCGACCCCAGCGCCGCAAAACACAAAGGACTGACCGTTCTCCTCGTTGATATGAAATCCCCAGGCGTTGAAGTTCGCCCCCTGCGTCAGATGACCGGCGAGTCCGAATTCAGCGAGCTGTTCTTTCGCGATGTGCGCGTCCCAGTAGAAAATACCTTGGGTAAAGTGAATGATGGATGGAATGTGGCGATGAGCACGCTGATGTACGAGCGTGGCTCGTACGGTGCTCGCCTGCACCTCATCTTCAAGCGCTTTATCACCCGTCTAGTCGAACTGTCGCGCACCGTCCAGCGCAATGGGCGGCCCGCCGCCGAAGATCCCCTCATCCGCCAGAAGTTGGCCCAATGCAGCGCGGAAATTGAGATCATGCGCTTCAATCAGATGCGTGCCTTCAGCCGCATCACCGCGACGGGTGTGCCGGGTCCGGAGGGATCCATTCAGAAAATTTTCTGGAGCGAGCTCAACCAGCGCCTCCAGCAAATCGCACAGGAGTTGCTGGGTTCCTACGGCCAACTGCTCGCGGGCGACCCGCATGCGGTTGACAAAGGAATCTGGTCATACGGCTATCTGCGGACGCGCGGAAATACCATCGAAGCCGGGACTTCCGAGGTGCAGCGAAACATCATTGGACATTTCGTTCTGGGCCTGCCCAGAAGCTATTAGAGGATACGCCATGCAATTCGGTTTGACAGAGAGCCAGGAATTTCTGAAAAACAGCGCGCGCAAATTTTTCGCAGGTGAGTGCCCCAGCGCGGAAATGCGGCGTCTGATGGAAACGGATACGGCATACGACGGCACGCTTTGGTCGAAGCTCACTGACCAAGGCTACACCGGCATCATTTTTCCGGAAGCGTACGGTGGAGTGGGCTTGGGCAAAGTCGAATTGATGTTGTTGATGGAGGAGGCGGGGCGCGCACTCTTGCCGGGTCCGTTTTTCTCGACAGTCGTCCTGGCTGGAACCGTTTTGGACGCCATCGGCACGCCCGGGCACAAGGAAAAATATCTCGCGTCAATCTGCCAGGGGGAAGTTCGCTCGACCGTTGCCATTCTGGAGGCGGGTGCAAGCTGGAACCTGCGGGATATCCAACTCAGCGCCGTCAACGGAAAGCTCAACGGCGAAAAATTCTTTGTCTCAGATGCGGCCGTAGCGGATTTTCTTATCGTCGTTGCACGCAATGGTGTTTTTGTGGTGGACTCCAAGGCTCGCGGCCTGAAAATATCTCCTATGTCCGGAATAGACCTTACGCGAAAGCTCTCCGTCGTCGAATTTAACAATACTCCGGCGGAAGAACTGGGCTCAGACCTGAATCTTCCGTGGGCGTTTGACATTGCCACCGCCGCGTTGGCCGCCGAATTGGTCGGCGGCATGCAACGGACCCTCGACGTTACGGTCGAGTATGCGAAGACCCGAAAACAGTTCGGCAAGCCCATCGGAATGTTCCAAGCAGTCCAGCACCAGTGTGCGGACATGTATTTGGAAACCGAGAGTTCCCGATCGGCGGTGTATTACGCCGGTTGGGCGCTGGAAGAAAACTCCCCGGATGCAGCGACCGCCGTCTCCATCGCCAAGATGTACTGCAGCGATGCCGCTCGAACAGTCGGTAATCGTGGCATCCAGATTCATGGCGGAATGGGCTTCACTTGGGAAAATGATCTTCACTTGTACTACCGTCGAGCGAAGGCATCGGAAACGGCATTCGGCGACGCCACGTTTCATCGTGAGCGCATCGCCTCCATGGTGATCGATTCAGCCAGGGTCTCGGCGAAAGGTGTATAAAGTTTAAATATTCAAGATGAGAGATCTTTCATGACCGATCTAGTGCAACTCACAAGCGATAACGGCATCGCGATCATCACCATCAACAATCCTCCCGTCAACGCTCTGAGCCCCGGCGTCCCCGAAGGCATTTCCGAAGCGCTGGACCAGATCGCTCAGAACACGAGTATCAAAGCGACAGTCCTGATCGGCGGCGGCCGCACCTTTGTGGCGGGCGCGGACATTAAAGAATTCGGCAAGATGACATCGGGTAAGCCGCGTGGTGCAGGATTGCTTCCCTTGCTCTTGAAAATCGAAGACAGCGCGAAGCCTGTGATCGTTGCCATTCATGGAACCGCCTTTGGCGGCGGAATGGAGTTGGCGATGGCCGGGCACTATCGCGTCGCCGTTGCTACCGCGCAATTCGGCCAGCCCGAGGTAAAACTCGGGTTGATCCCGGGCGCGGCGGGCACACAACGCCTTCCGAGGCTCGCCGGCGTGGCGAAAGCCGTCGAAATGTGCGTGAGCGGCAATCCGGTGAGTGCCGATGAGGCGCTGAAGCTTGGCATCGTAGACCGCCTGATCGAAGGCGATCTTCTCTCCGGCTCGATTGCGTTTGCCCGCGAGGTGGCCGGCAAGCCTGCCCCCAAGACGCGCGAACGCAATGAAAAACTCGGAAACGCCGCGGAAAATGCGCTGATCTTTTCCAACGCCCGTGAAGCCGTTGCGAAGAAGCAACGAGGCCTGCTGGCCCCTGCCCGGGCCATTGATGCCGTGGAAGCTGCCACGAAAATGCCGTTCGAAGAAGGCTGCAAGTTTGAGCAGAAACTTTTTGTTGAGTGCCTCTTCTCCGAGCAATCCAAATCGCTCATACATGTTTTTTTCAGCGAACGAGAAGCCGCCAAGATTCCCGACATTCCCAAACAGACGAACGTTATTCCGATTCATTCCGCAGCCGTTGTCGGCGCCGGCACCATGGGCGGCGGCATCGGCATGGTGCTCGCCAATGCTGGCATTCCCGTGATTCTTAAAGAGACGGACCAAGCCGCGCTCGATCGTGGGCTGGCCACCATCCAGTCGAATTACGCGAATTCCGTAAAGCGCGGGCGTTTCTCTCAGCAGATTGCCGAAGAGCGGCTGAAGCGTATTACTCCCACGCTTACGTATGATGATTTCTCCAACGTGGACCTGGTGATCGAAGCCGTTTTCGAAGGTATGGCTCTTAAGAAAGAAGTTTTCGAGGATTTGGACCGCGTGTGCAAACCGGGCGCCATCCTTGCGAGCAATACCTCCACCTTAAGCATCGATGAGATTGCTTCCGCCACTTCGCGGCCCGAATCTGTCATCGGCACGCATTTCTTTAGCCCTGCCAATGTCATGCGGCTGCTGGAAATCGTCCGTGGTAAGGCTTCTTCGCAGGAAGTGGTCGCCACGTGCATGCAGCTCTCAAAAACACTCGGCAAGGTCGGCGTGCTCGTCGGCAACTGCAGGGGTTTTGTTGGCAATCGCATGTTTGGCCCTTATCGCCGCGAAGCTCAATTCCTCGTCGAAGAAGGCGCGAGCGTCGAAGCCGTCGACCAGGCTCTCTCCGATTTCGGCATGGCGATGGGGCCCCTCGCCACCGGCGACCTTGCCGGACTCGATGTGGGTTGGCGCATTCGCAAAGAATATCGTCACCTGGAAGTACCCGGCATTCGCCAGCCGTTCGTCGAAGACCGTCTTTGCGAACTCGGCCGCTACGGCCAGAAAACCGGTGCGGGCTGGTACAAATACGACGATCAACGTCGCGCCTCGCCGGATCCAGTCGTCGGCGAACTCATCCGCAAGTGGGTCGAAGAAGCCGCCATTGGGCAACGTGAAATCCCTCCGACGGAGATCACGGATCGCTGCCTCTACGCTCTGGTGAACGAAGGTGCGCGCATCTTGGAGGAAGGCCACGCGTTGCGCTCTTCAGACATCGACATTATTTATATCAACGGCTACGGATTCCCGGCTCATCGCGGCGGCCCGATGTGGTATGCCGACGCCGTGGGCCTCAAACCGGTTTACGACCGCATCTGTGAATTTCACCGTCTGCATGGTGAAATCTGGCAGCCCGCGCCGCTACTGAAGCAACTCGCCGAACAGGGCAAGACTCTTGCTGAGTTTGGCCGGGAACAGGGCGCAACGGCCTAGCTCGATATCTGTGCATCAGTTTGCAAACTCAGTCTGGAATTGAACGAATGGCATTAACCGCATTGCGTCATGCTGTACAACATTTGACGGGGGAACCGACCGGAAATGGGGATTGCTTTTCTCGTCCGTCATGCCCAGGCTTCATTCCTTGAGCCGAATTACGACAAACTGTCCAAACTCGGAGAAGCGCAAGCCTGTCTTCTCGGCGAGTATTGGGCGCGGCGCAGAATCGTTTTTGACCGCGCCTGTACCGGTCCTTGCGTCCGGCAGAAAGACACTCTCGCGCTCGTGAGTGATGCGTGCCGGAAAGCCGGCCTCAAGTTTCCCGCCCCGCTGGTAATGCGGGAGTTTGACGAGTATCAGGGAGAAGCAGTCCTCGAACGCAGTCTGCCCGGATTGCTCGAAACTGACCAAACCATTCGCGGTCTCCACGCCGGGTTCCAGTCGTCGTCTGGCTCAGTCGAGAAGCGAGTCGCGTTTCAAAAGTTGTTCGAGGCGGTCATCGGCAAATGGGTGCGCGAGGAAATCTGTCCGCCAGGTGTAGAGACCTGGTTGGAATTTCGCTCCCGAGTGAATTCCGGTCTCACAAAGTTTCTCGCCGGCGGCAGCCGCGGCGAAAGGGTCGCGATTTTCACTTCCGGGGGTCCCATCGCGGTTGCCATGCAGCGCGCTCTGCAGCTCTCTGCGGAGAGCACATTAAATGTGAGCTGGATGTCGCGGAACTCTTCCTGGAGCGAATTCCTTTATTCCGGTGAGCGGTTTACGCTTAGTAGTTTTAATTGTCACGCACATCTTGACGATGCGGCGATGCTGACCTATCGCTAAGGAGGCGCTCAAGTGAGTGACTTGCTCGACCATCCTGCGGCCATTCGGCGCGGAGAGGAACTTGACCTAACCAGGCTCGAACCCTATTTGCGCCGTCACTTTCCAAGTGAAGCCGGCGCGCTCCTGGTCCGCCAATTTCCAAGCGGCCATTCCAACTTGACGTACTCGCTAAGCCTTGGGAACAGGGAGATCGTTCTTCGTCGGCCTCCGTTCGGAAGCAAGGTCAAATCCGCCCACGACATGAGTCGCGAATTTCGCGTGCTTTCCAAGCTCCACGCTGTCTATAGCCCGGCCCCCGAAGTGCTTCTTTATTGTGACGACGATTCCGTCATCGGCGCGCCGTTCTACGTGATGAATCCGATTCACGGCATCATTCTTCGCAGGCACGTGCCGTCGGGTCTGGATTTTCCCCCCGAAAAGGCACGGCGGCTCAGCGAATCCTTTGTTGATAATCTCATTTGTCTGCACCGTGTGGACTACGCCGCGGCGGGCCTCTCCGATCTGGGTAAGCCCGAAGGTTATCTGGAAAGGCAGGTTCGCGGGTGGACCGAACGCTACCACGGTTCCAAAACGCACGATTATCCGGAGGTGGAGAAAATCTCCGCGTGGATGCGCCAGCACATGCCTGCCACGAGCGGTGTTTCGCTGATCCACAATGACTACAAATACGACAATGTGGTGCTCGATTCGAACGACATAACTGCAATTGTGGGTGTCCTCGATTGGGAGATGTGCACCATCGGTGATCCGCTTACGGATCTCGGCACTACATTGGCCTATTGGGTCGATGCGGCGGATCCGGAGGAGCTCCAAAAAAACCGCTGGGGGCCCACAAACGCTCCCGGCAGCCTGACGCGGGCCGAAATCGTGCATAATTACGCGCGGAAAACCGGAACCGATCCTTCACAGATCGCATTTTACGTCGCGTTCGCGCGTTTCAAACTTGCCGTGATCGTTCAGCAGATTTATTATCGCTATCATCAGGGACTCACCAAAGACGAACGCTTTGCGTCCATGCCAGACATGATTCAGATGCTCTTGCGCGCTTCCTTGCACACCGCGCAGAGCGGGCGAATCTAGCGCTTCACTCCGGTTTCAGATTTGGGGTTTCCGAGGGCACACGCAAATCCCAGCGGATCACGAGTAATAGCGGACGATCCACTCCGCCACGCAAGCTGGCTTCTCAGACTGCTCGCATTCGATCGTTACTCCGTACGTCGCTTCCACCGAGTCGGAGAGTTCTTTCAAACCGAGCAGCGCCACACGCGCCCGAATCCGGGAATCAGCGCGGACCGCGGCGGGGAAGCGCACACGATTCAACCCATAGTTCACTGCCAATCGCACGCCCTTTTTGATTTGAATCGCCGTTTTCAGGAAATGGCTGAGCAAAGAAAGGGTAAGAAACCCGTGAGCGATCGTCGTGCCGTAAGGCGATTCTTCGCTGGCCCGTGCCTGATCCAGGTGGATCCACTGCCGATCTTCCGTGGCTTCCGCAAACAGTGCGATCCGTTCTTGGGCAACGCGGAACCATTCTGTAACCCCTATTTCCTGGCCGACCAGGTCTTTCAATGATTGTGGATTGCTGACAACCAGTGGAGGCATCAACTTCTCCGGTAGCGGCTGACTTCGCCGTGTCGCACACAAGTATTCAGTATCAGTCCGAAGCCCGCGCGCCTGCCGATTTCTTGCCTTTGGCCAGCTCCCACTTCGCAATCGATTCCATGTGCACTTCATCCGGCCCGTCGGCAATTCGCAGGGTGCGCACACTCGCCCACGCGGCCGCGAGGAACGTGTCCTGCGATACGCCCGCGCCTCCATGCGCCTGTATGGCGCGATCCAGCACCCGCAAGGCGACGTTGGGTGCGACCACTTTAATCATCGCGATTTCCGCCCGGGCCGCTTTGTTCCCCGCGGTGTCCATCATGTACGCGGCTTTCAGCGTCAGCAGTCGTGCCTGTTCAATCTCCATCCGTGACTCGGCGATAACCGCGCGAATCGTGCCTTGTTCGGCCAGCGGCTTCCCGAAAGCCGTGCGCGCCTGCACGCGCTTGCACATTGTTTCCAGGGCGCGCTCGGCCACTCCGATGCATCGCATGCAATGATGGATGCGCCCGGGCCCCAGCCGCCCTTGCGCGATCTCGAATCCACGCCCTTCGCCGAGCAAGATGTTTGAGACCGGAACGCGGACATTTTCAAAGGTGACTTCGCCGTGGCCGTGCGGAGCGTGGTCGTACCCAAACACTCTCAACAAACGTTCGATTTTCACTCCCGGTGCGTCCATTGGCACCAGAATCATGGACTGCTGTTTATGCGGAGGAGCCGAAGGGTCCGTCTTACCCATGAAGATGGCGATCTTGCAGCGCGGGTCACCGGCTCCCGACGTCCACCACTTCCGGCCACTAATAAGGTAGTGGTCGCCATCGCGAACGATTCTTGATTCGATGTTTGTCGCATCGGAGGATGCCACTGCGGGCTCCGTCATCGCAAAGCACGACCGGATTTCGCCCGCAAGCAACGGCTTAAGCCACCGTTCCTTCTGTTCCGGCGTGCCATACCGGGTCAGAACTTCCATATTGCCGGTGTCCGGCGCCGAACAATTGAAAACCTCGGGCGCCATCTCGCTGCGGCCCATCATCTCGCACAGCGGCGCGTATTCCAGATTCGTCAGTCCTGCACCGTGCTCGCTCTCAGGCAGGAACAGATTCCACAGGCCGGCCACCCGTGCTTTCGGCTTCAGCTCTTCGATGACCTTCGTGGGCGACCAGGGATTCCGCTCGATCTCGTCATGGAAACGCCGTTCATTCGGATAGATGTGCTCGTCCAGGAAGGTTTGCAGCCGGCGTTGCAGGTCCTTCACCTTCTCGCTGAATTCGAAGTTCACTGGAAATTCCTTATCTGCCGCTGAAAGCCGGAGCCCGTTTCTCGATGAAGTGTGCCACCCCTTCCTTGAAATCTTCAGATTGCAGGCTCGCCAGCATTTCATGTTCGGAGCTCTCAAACGATTCCGCAAGCGTTTGGAACATCGCGTCGTACATCTGTCGCTTAATCACTCGCAGCGAACGGGGGCTAACCTTCGCGGCCAGGTCCATCGCGTATTTCTGCACACTTTCCAAAAATGCTTCTTGTGGATAGATATGATTCACCAACCCCATTCTCAGTGCTTCCGCGGCATCGATCATTCTTGCAGTAAACAGCAGGTCCAGCGCGTTGGCGTGACCCACCAGGCGCGGCAGCATCCATGCCATACCGTATTCGGCAATCAGTCCCCGTTGGGCAAACGCTGTGCCGAATCGAGCCGCATCAGATGCAAAACGCAAATCGCAGTACAAAGCGATCACCAGTCCCAAACCGACTACCGGGCCGTTGATGCCCGCAATCACGGGTTTAGCAACCGCAGGGAAATATGAATATTTTTTCTGGAAATCCGCCCGCACACCTTCGCGGCTGCCACTTATGGGTTGCACTGCCTGGCCCCGCCTTGCTTCGTCGAGGCCCTTCTCCGCGACCGTGTTCAAGAGCGACATATCCGCGCCTGCACAAAATCCGCGACCCGCGCCCGTTAACACGATCACGCGAACGTTTTCATCCTTATCCGCCTCTTCCATGGCCGCGCGTACTTCGGCTTCCATGACCGCGGTCCAGGCGTTCAGTTTGTCGGGCCGGTTGAGCGTAATGGTGGCGACCCGGCCGGCCACGTGATACAGCGTTTCTTGATTTGGCATGATGGGCCGGATTATATACAAGGGCCGCAGTGTTAGTCACATTTATCTGTGGGTGGCTATCGCATTCCAGGAGCTTCCCGCAGCCACCCACCCGCAAGCGAGAACTCCCCGTCCTTCGTCGAGCATCAAGGCACCAAGCTATATTGGTAAGAAGCAGGCTCGCGCAATCCCCTTTCGATCCACGTGGGTCTCAGCTATCCCTCCTAACTGAGGGGGGATTCCGCAAACTATTGTAATAGAACGAACGGTCGTGCTATTATCTGCCAGCAAGATGAAGGCAAGGCAACCACGAGCGAAAGCTTCCGATCGGCTGCAGAGCCGCACCAGCCCTGCGTTGAAAGCCCCGCTGCGACGCCCTCGCGGGTTGAAGACCCGCCAGGCAATCCTGAGAAAGGCAGTCAACCTCGCCTCGCTCGAAGGGCTGGAGGGGTTGACAATCGGAAAGCTGGCTTCCGCGCTGCGAATCAGCAAGAGCGGTCTCTTCGCCCACTTTGGCTCAAAAGAAGATTTGCAGTGCGCGGTAGTCGACGCAGCCCGCGACATCTTCGTCGAGAGAGTGGTCCGCCCGGCGTATGAATTTCGGGGACTGAAGCGCCTTCGGGCTCTGTGCGAGAACTGGCTGTCGTACGGCGAGGGAAAAGTCTTCCCCGGCGGCTGCTTCTTTTCCGCTGCGTCGCTGGAGTTCGACGACCGGCCCGGTCGGGTGCGCGATCAGATTGTGGAGCTGATGAGGAAGTGGCTGAAAAATCTGGAGCACGCGGCGCGCGAGGCGCAGCTTGTAGGTGAAATCAAAAAGGAAGTGGATGTGCGCCAGTTGGCATTCGAGATTCAGGCCCTTGCGATGGGGGCGAACTGGAGTTCGCGCCTGTTCCGGGATCACAGCGCTTTCCGTCTGGTCCGCGGCGCGATACTGCGGCGGATCGAACAAGACACAGGACCGGTGCAGTCGAGAGAGTGATGCGAATTTGTTTGCGTTTGCGCGCTTGCATCATCGCGGGGTTGAGCCTCATCCCGGCTGCGCCCAGGGCATCAGCTCAGACTCCCTCCAACACAACCGAGATTCCTCTTCAGCGCTGCGATCGCCTGCCAATTGTGATCCTGCGAGCAGACAACGTCGACAAACGTTTCCTGGTTGACACGGCTGCTACGTCCCTTCTCAACGAGAAGTCATTTCCACGGGGACATAACCGAGCGGCCCGGATCCAATCCTGGAATGAAACAACTGCACTCAACGCACAAGAAGTCCTGATCGGCGAGCTCTCCTTGGGCAATCACACCCTGCAAGGCGTCAGGCTGCCGGCGATTGACTTGAGCGCCATCGCCAAAGCATGCGGCGGCACGGTCGACGGCATCCTCGGCGTGGATCTTCTGGAACAGCTGGGGGTAACGATCGATTTGAAACACAGTGTCGCAAGACTCGGCGTCGCGCCGCCAAGTTCCTCTGAGGCGTTTCTTATCGCGGACATGGACAAGGCAATGCATTCCTGCTCTGAGGCTTTCAACAACAAGGATGCTGACAAACTGGCCTCCTGTTTCGATCCTGATTTCGTGCTGAGTTCTCCGAGCGGCGAACTGCGCGGGCGCGAGGAAGCCACAAATCATTTTAAGCAAAAATATTTTAGCGCGAACCCGTACGTCCATCTTTCCCTGACGATAAGCGATCAGCGAGCAGTAGGTGATGTGGTGTGGAGCCTGTATGATTACACGATTGAATCTCCATCCGTTCACACTGCAGGCCGGGGCATGATGCTTTGCCGCAGATCGGAAAACCGTTGGCATATCCTCAGCATGCATGAATCGCCCATAGACTCCGACTTAAAGCCAGCGGGTCTAAGAAATCGGTGAGAATGGCAGCTACGACCTGTCTAGTGTCGCCGCGTTGCTCCTAGCTGCGCCCAATCCTGGAGTAAACAGATGTTGCCAACCATGACACTAGACGTCACAGCTGGAGTGTTATGTCCCAGAACCCCGTTTCTGGCTAATGATCGATACTTTTTCGGTTACCGCGTTCATCAGGAGTTAAATTCCTGTTTCGTATTCAAGCAATGAAGAACGAACCTCTGTATACCTGAATCAGAAACCACGCAGCGATCATGAGAAGACGGAGCACGCCTTTAAGCGCAAATATGAGCGGCAAGGCCGCGAGGTCGAAACACATTTGCATGTGCATCCAAGTAGCATCGTAAAATCTCGTCGCTTGGAAACTGACTGAGGAAAACATCCACATTGCGGTGTAGAGGAAAATCTGTCATTTACGGTTTGGCGTCCGGTATGTCCGTATCCGCGGCTGACTTCACAGCTACTGCGCCAGGTACTTCTGGCGATGCGTTATCTCCTTGGCGGGTGAGATAGAGGAAGAACGGAGTGAGCTCGAAGGGCGTTACCTCGTCCTTGGCTACCGCCCCTACTGGCTTGGTCTTGAGCATCTGTAGCTGATTGTCCCAGGGTTCGATCTTGATACGTCCGCCAAGAGGCAGCGCAGCAATAAGGTCGCCGGTTGCCTTTGATGCCGACGCCTCCGGGGTTGGAGCTGCGGATGCACTGGTCACACTAGTCATGACCCTGTTTCCCAGGTGCGGACTGACCAAATTGGGAATCTCCTTCGAACGATCATTCAACGCATGCAGGAAGAGTTGGGCGCTTCCGATATGATCCTTGTATGGCGACTTCTTCAGCAATTCCATTCCCTGCTGGGTCGCCGCCTGTTCCTCTTCCGCAGCGTGAGTAAAGCCAAAATGACGGAACGTCTCTTTTTCGTCGAACCGCAGGCGATTGAAAAACGCATATTGGGTGCCCATACGATGCCTGAGCACGATGTGCCCGAGCTCGTGCGCGAGGATGGCCGCAAGGCTGGCCTCGTCTGGGAGCACATCCACCAAGCCACGGCTCAAGACGATCGTGTGGCCCATCGTGAAGGATTCCATCGTCGAGGTCATCAACACGCGGCAGCGGACCGTCGGTTCTATATCGAGGTTATTGGTAACCTCAATGTTGTTAACCACCGTCTCCAGCACTTTATCCACGTCTCCATACTGCGCCATCAGACCCATCTGCTCCATCTTGGTTGCGATGTTGTCTTCGGCTTGGCGTTCCCAGGCGCGTTTCTCTTCTAGCGGCGAGTAGTCGTTGCCGATTTCAGTCTGATCAGTCACGGGCCTGGGCGCTTCCACCACCACCTTGCTTAGCTCCTGCTCTTCGCGATCCTGGCTAGGGGCGTAGCTCCAAAGCCGCGTCTGTGCTCTGAACGACTGGACCATCGGGTTGTCCGCTTCTTCGCTGTAGATGAACGACGGGAGCCATTTGTCCTTTCCGGCGTTCGTGCGCCAGCTGTCGAAATTGAAGTAGTAGCTGGTCTTGGACCGACTGCTATAGCCACCGTTGAAGCGCACGATGTGATAATCCTGGTCTTCTACCCAAATGCGCCCGACGAAGCGCCCTTTGTCGTCCTTCGATACCGGGTCGACGTCGAAAACCAGACAGCGAACCTGACCAAGGAACTCACGTCCGACGTAGTTAAACTTGTAATGCTGACGGTTGAACCCGGTTGTGTCCACGTAGATCATTTGGAGGAAGCCGCGCGGGAGAAACTCCATCGAGACTAATCTCCCCAAGCCGCCGAACATGTTGTGCTTCGCGTGACTGTCATTGATCAGGGGTTCGATCTCCACGCCCTTCGCGAGCTCTGCGCGCCCAAGAAAATACTTGTCGCCCTTCGGCACTGCGCCTTGATCCCTGTTCGCACGGAGAACCTGGATGTATGTCTCCACAATAGGAGAATACTGGTGCAGCGACTGCATTTCTGCCTGTTCTTGCGCCACAATTTTGTCCACTACTTCAGTCAGCTTCGATTGCTGCTGGGCAACTGCGGTCAGGGGCAGCGCACCCAACGCCAAGGCGACAGGCAACATCTTCAAGGCACGCATAATGCCTCCTAAACTGTGCATCAGGGATATAGCTGGACGTTGTCAGGGTAGGCCTCCGGCAGCAGCCTGCAAGCTGTACAAAGGGTTGGTTAAAGGACAGGCGTACCTGAAGTAGAGCGTCCTGGACGAAATGTCGGGGTTCGAGTATTCCAACAATATAGTGAGGAGACGTCCGGACAAACGTAGGCTGGACTACTGATCAGCCGATGCTTCGCGCGGCATGGCGCCTGCGAGCAGGAGCACGGCACCGCAAAACATCAGCCTATCCGCCACGTAATTAAGTCCATTGGCGAGGCTGGCGCGTTCCACCACTCCAATCGGCACATAGACGACCAACTCCACGAAGAGCACGGTCAACCCCAGCCACGTGGCTGCGCCGCGGGTTTTCTTGTCAACAACCAACAGGGTGCCCGCGACTCCGTAAACCACGACCGCCAAGTACGTCCAAATGGCGTGTCCCTAGACGTACTCAGGAGTCAACGGTTTCTGCGGGACGCCGGGAACCTGATTGCCGTGCATGAATTGCTCAAGGCTGAAAAACAGCACGGGAATTGCAACGAAGTACCGCGCAATCGTCGCAAGGACGTCCGTGCTGCGCTCGCGCCGCTGCTCGGTGAAGCTGGTGGTCAGCGCCAGAGCGCCTCCACTGAAGGCGATGCGACACCTGTCCATGTCTTCCCACAACCCCGTTTCCGGATAGCTTCCAGTTTGCCGACAACTCGGGAATAAGAGGCCATAAGCGCGTTTATCGGGAGCAATCCGCCAACCCGGGACATTACTTGCGGTTTCCCCGTCATTCGCCAAGAAACAGAAGACAGTTATAATCCGATTCAAGATAGGAGCGTGGCGGAACTGGGAGGTTGCAAACCCATGCCGGACAAGTAGTCGCGATAACATTGGTCCAGTCGCTGGGTTACGCCCTCAAGCGGCGGCATCGGAGCAGCTTCCAGCTTTCCTTCAAACAACGGAGCAAATGCTTGCACGGCTCGCGCGGCGACGGGATGCCACTTTTCGATCCAGGCTTGAATGGTGGCGGTGTTACGCGAATTGTCCTCAATGATCATGCGGGTCAGGGCCTGGCTCCATTCCCGATGCCACTTGCAGTCTTCGTTGAGCGAATAGAAGACCTGACCGAGGAGATGGTCACCCTCACGCAGCGCGAGATCGCTCAAGTAGTTCATGAATACCTCGTCCAGCAGGGGCTTGAGCACGAGGTTTAGCGCAACGAACGATTCAGCCCAGTCGTAACAGATGAGCAATTTCTCAATCGCGATGCGCAAAGGCTGCCACATCGGATCGGCCTGCCAGCGCGCTTTGCTGTCGGTTGCGAAATCAGGATAAACGTGTTGAAGCTGCCGGACGCGATAGGCAATTCGTTGGACGCGGCGCATTTCGTCACCGGCCTGCAGGGCCGTGGTGATCACAATGCGTCCGCCGGGAGCCGTCTGTCCGATATAAGCAGCCACCATCTGGAGGCCGTGTCCCGGATACCGCAGAGGAGCGACTACGCGAGAAAGAACATGCAGCCATGGAGGAGAAAACTGGCGATCGTAACCGCTGGCTTCGATCTCTTCGAGAATGCCATCGACGAAAATTTCCTTGTCTCTTTGAATCTCTGTGTACTTTGTGTAGGTGGTCTCACGCGGATCGCGAAAGTTTTCCCAGGAAGCGCAGGTGAGAGGCGATTCCTGCTGGAACCGGTTGTACCAGTCCTGGAGCGGCACGTCGAGTTCGAACCTTTTTCCGGTGAAGCCCTCGCCGGTGTAGAAGAGGAGTTTTGAAGTTACGATTTCATATTCGCTTGGCATCCGCTTTTGCTGCAAGAGGTGCCAGTAGGTTTTTTGTTGTGCCATAAATCCCTCTGCAACAGATTAACGAGCGCGGTTCAAGGGGTAGTTCGGGACTGGGCGAAGCGCCAGGCCGCATCGTCCTGATTCAGCTGAAGCGAACCCTTGAAGGCCGACATGACGGTCTCCAACTCCCCTGGAAAGCGAAACGGGCGGCCCAAGTGGTTTTCGATTGCCGAACGAGTTACAACGCAGCATTGCGGAACGAGAACCCTTACGTAGGCGCCCCGGTCGACGACGATGACGTCCTGGTTCAGGTCCTTGATCGCGGCAATGATGGCGTTTGCGACTGGCCCCGACTGGAGAACCGGGCCAACGGAGTTATACGTTTCTGGTACCTGGGCAGTCATCGTTGATTCTCTCTACCCGCAGGAGATTCTGTAGAGCTTTCATCATCCAGATCGAGAAGAATGTCACGATTCTCGATGCTTACGGGGAATGCCTTCAAGCAGGCATTCTGAGGATTTATGCCGTGGCCTGTGCACACATCGAACTCCCAATGGTGCCTCGCGCAACGGAGAGTCTTTTGCATCAAGGTGCCCTCGCTCAACCGGCTTTTCTGGTGGGGGCACTCGTCGGCATAGGCATAGATGCGGTCATCAAGGTTGACGAGCAGAATGCTGTTCCCACCCACGTCCAGGCCCATCATTTCGCCGCTCCAAAGGTCGTCCAAGGACGCGACTTTCCGAAACGTCACAGCTTGCCTCTTGAAATCACGTCGAAGCGATCCAATTCCCGAAACCCTGCCTCTGCGACGGTAATCGCAGGATCGATTGCTTTGCCGTTGTAAACGAGGTCAATCTTGTCGATGCGGGCGACTCGAAGGCTGGCCGCCTCCTGAAGTTTTCGCGCCAACTGAAGGACGGTTTCGCCTTCCTCGGCCAACATGAGGAGCCCAAGGGTGTCACCTTCCAGGAAGCCATAGAGAGGAATCGGCATATACACTCCATTTGGCACTAGGCGGTAGAAGTTTTTTTGGCTGCGAGCCAATCGTAGGCACCGTTATAAGCGTCCTGGCCCCAGGTATCGGGCGTGAGCCGGAAATACTCTGTTAGCAATTTAGCGAAGTCAGCTGGAGCTTCGCCCGAGAGGACACGTTTTACTACGTCCTTATGATTGGCATATCTTTCCGGCTCCCGGAGGAAGATCCAGCGGCATGGCTCGGAGCAGAAAATATATTTGCGGCCCTCTCTGACGAGTACGTTCGCCGTATTCTTGCGCGGAGTGCCGGCGCTTAACGGCAGCTGACACAAATCGCAAAAGGTGGGCAGCGCAGTCCCATGCACGGCCAGTTCATTCGCGGCGCCGGGGCCAACCGTCCTCCAACGTTCACTCACCTGCTCCCAAACGGCATCCATATCGTCCCAATATTGGGGATATTTCTGGCGCAACCACTTGCGCTCGGCGGGACTGGGCACTACGAAATCGAACCACAGAGTCGCGCGATAGGAATAGGCGCTGGCATAGATCACGTGATGGTAGATATCGAGTTCGTCCTCAAAAATGTCCCAATACCAGGGTTTCTTGAGGCCAAATTCGTCAAGCGTCCGCAGATACTGATCGATGATCCACTCTTCCATGAACTCCTTGAATGAATAAGGGCGCTGCTCCAGCGCCGTCAGATAATCCGTGGAGAATCCGGTCAAAATCGAGAACAAGCGCCAGCTTCGCCAGAACCACTTGTCGAGGAGGTATTGCACATACTCGGGATCGTGTTTCATGAGGACGGCGAGAACGGGGTGTCCAATCTGTGCATGCCGAGCCTCATCGGTTTGAATGCTGGTGACCATCCTCTCGAACATGTGGTCGCTGGATTCGCGGGCCAGCGACGCCAATCCAACAAATTGCAAATTGGTGAATCCGGTTTCCAGAACGAAATTCGTGCCGATGGCGAACTCAATTGCGTTTTGTCCCAGGGTCAATTCATCAAAGAAGTGCCGGGAGGCGACTGCGAACCAATTATTGGTGTGGTAGAACTTGTGCGCCCAATCGAACTGGGAGTCCAAGCGCACCAGTTGATGGAAGAGCAGCAAGGGAATCTGAGTGTGGCGATATTCATCCAGCGCGCCAAAGGTGGCCATGGTTCGCCAAGCGCTGTCGCGGCCAAACCTCGCACATCGCAGGCTACCTATGACACCGGTGAACTCCGCCAGCGGCAATGCTGCTGCATGCACCTTCAGGCTATTCATCCATGGTGCAGCCAACTTCTGAATATTTTCCAGGCGGCCGACGGCGTCGCGCACCGCATAGACGGCCATGTCTTTTTCGTATTGGTTGTCGACGTATTCGCGATAGGAAGTCTTGAAGGATTCTTCCCAATCTTTCCATTCCGTATGGGGAAGCCAGGGGTGTCCGCTGATCACCTCGGGGAAGACTTCGTCTTCGCGCACATAAGTGAAGTCCCAGTCCAGCTTACGGGCCAGAGGCAGCCAATCCTCTCTGGTAAGCATGTGCCCTCCTCGGGGCTGCGAGGTCGACCGGGCGGGGCCGCTAGCAAATTGCCGGCTGGTTATTGCATCTGCAAATGGAAAAGGAATCAAAGTATACTCAGGTCGCGAGAATTGCGTCAATACAATGGCGCAACTATTGAAGGACGTTATCTTCTCGGCCAGTGACTCGGAGCTTAGAAGCCGGGGTCAAAAGAGGGGGACGCCAATGAGTCAGTCACGATCAAACGAGCCCCTCGAACAAGGGGCCACACCCACTCAAACTCCGCGGGATTCACAGACAAAAGAATTTGATTGGGGAAGGGTGATCGATGCGATTCCGGGATTCGTGTGGAGCGCTTTACCGGATGGCGAGGTGGAATTCTGTAACCGAAGATGGCTGGAGTACACAGGGGCGTCTTTAGATGACGCCAGAGGCGAAGAGTTGGCCGCAGCCATACACCCCGACGACAAATCCGATTTTGTGGAGAGATGGCGCGCGGCCGTGGCGCAGGGTGAGCCGTTTGAAGCGGAAGCGCGGGTGCGCCGAGCGGACGGATGCTATCGCTGGTTTTTGATTCGGGCAGTGCCGCTGCGCGAAAGCCAGGGAGAGATCAGCCGCTGGTACGGAACCAATCTGGACATCGAAGACCTGAAACGGGCACACGAAGAAATCACGGAACGAAAGCGCGTCGAAGCACGGCTCCGCGAGAGCGAGGCACGGTTCCAGGAGATGGCCGATACGGCGCCGGTGATGATCTGGCTGACCGGGACGGATGCCCTTTGCAATTATTTCAACAAACCGTGGCTGGATTTCACCGGCCGAAGAATGGAGCAGGAAGTGGGCACAGGATGGGTCGAAGGCGTGCATCCAGACGATGTGCAAGGGTGCTTCGATGTCTTCCTGCCCGCATTTCATGCGCGAAAGCCATTCCGGATGTTCTATCGGCTCAGGCGTGCGGATGGGGAATACAGGTGGGTGATCGAGAGCGGCATTCCAAGATATGCGGGGGGAGAATTCGCCGGCTACATCGGGTCCAACATTGACATCACGGACCTGAAGCGCGCGGAAGAGGAGCGCGAGAGATTGCGCCAGGTGCAATCGGAGCTTGCGCATATCAACCGGGTGACCACGATGGGCGAGTTAGCCGGTTCGATAGCGCACGAGATTAAGCAGCCGATTGCAGCAGCGCACACAAACGCAAACGTCTGTCTGCGATGGCTAGGACGCGATCAGCCCGACATCAAAAAGGCGCAGGAAGCCATATCGAGAATCATCCAGGATGTGAGCCGGGCTTCAGAAATCATTAATCGAATTCGCGTACTGTTCAAGAAGGGCGAACCGGAACGGGAGTGGGTCGACGTGAATGATGTGATCCGGGAAATGGTCAGCCTGATGTCCAGCGAGGCTGGATGGCGTGCGATTTCCATCCATACCGAACTTACGTCTGAGTTGCCCAATGTCAGGGGAGACCGGGTGCAACTGCAGCAGGTCTTCATGAACCTCATACTCAATGGCATTGATGCGATCAATGAAGGGGATGCGGCTGGGGAGCTCACGATCAAGTCGCAGTGGAATCCCGACGGCCAGGTGTTGATCTCGGTCAGCGATACCGGCATAGGATTGCCTCCCGAGCGGGCGGACAAGGTTTTTGACACATTTTTCACGACGAAGCCCCAGGGTACGGGCATGGGCCTCTCGATTAGCCGGTCGATCATTGAGTCGCACGGAGGCCGCTTATGGGCCAGCGGAAACTCCGATCGGGGAGCAACCTTCCTGTTCACCTTACCCGTCGAACGTGCGTTGACTGCGAGCGCATAAACATTACTTCGGTGCACCAGTATCCGCCACAGAAATGGAGTCCCTGCGAAGGTGGGGTGGGCTGCAAGCAGCGAATTCTATTCCTTCAGCCGGTCCGGCGCTTAACCGAGATCTCCGAGGTAAATGGCTCACAGCTCAGTTGTCGTCACGACTGTTGACGGATAGTCGGCGATTCGGAAGTAATCCAGTTGGGCATCGTGCGGATAGGTGCCGGGAAGCGTGCAACTGGCGTTGGCCAGACAGGATGAAAAGGAACGTGAGGAGAGCGATGATGTAGGGCGTCGGTCGGATGACAGCTACAGCCCGCGCTGACATTGGTGCTTGCTATTGAAGCCCGGCGGTGAAGCGTGGGTCCGGGGTTTGCGTACAGACGTGTGATGACGTTCGTCGTTTCCGACGACGATCCCGATTGGAGTTCGTCTTTGACTCGCACCTCGGGCATCCGACCGGCAGTTCGGAGGAGCCGATGGTAAAGAGATCAAAGAAACGGTGCGAGGAATTGCCGATCTTGCACCCGCATGCAGCCGGCATCGATGTAGAGGCAAGCGAGTTGTTCGTCGCTGTTAGCGCTGATCGTGACCCACACCTATCCGTAGAAAAGAGTTGCGAGCGATCGACCAGGAGATCACCTCTTACTGCTTTGCAGTTCGCGGATGGCGGAGCCGCTCACATTGACAGCATGTTCGTCTGACAGTCGGTTTGACATTTTTAACTTTTCTAACTTCTGACAGCTGCAGATTCAATATTCCACTGAAAATTCAGCGATTTACACGTTCGTAGATTTGGCTTGGGTCTTGCCCTTAGTCCGAGCGTGGGCAGGAGGCGAGGTTGAACTTCGGGCCCATTCGAAAGGTGGAGCACCATGCCGAATCAGTTTCCGAACGAGATTGGCAAACCGGACGCCACCGATGTCCCTTCGCGTGGTTCCGCTGCGGAGCAAGAACTCGTCGCTGCTGCCAAACGTGGAGATGAAAGCGCGTTTGAAACCCTCTTCTACCGCCACCAGCGAAGGATTCATGTGCTGGCGTTCCGCTACGCACGGATTCGGGAAGACGCCGAGGACATTGTCCAGCAAACTTTCCAGAAAGCATTCGTCCACTTGCAGAAGTTCGAAGGGAAATCGTCCCTATCTACTTGGTTGACGCGGATCGCCATCAACCAATCGCTGATGTTGCTACGTTCGCGCCGAGGGCAGCACGAGGTGCCAATCGATGATTCGAGCAGCCACGAAGCAACACCCGCTCTGGAGCTAGCTGATGCAAGTCCCGACCCCGAAGCCAGCTATTTGCAGACAGAGAAAACGCAAATCTTGTCAGCAGCGATGCGGCAGTTGAGACCAGGAATGCGCAAAGCCATCGAGCTCCGAGAACTCGGAGAGTTGTCGAATCGAGACACCGCTGAACACATCGGAGTCTCGATCAGCACTGTTAAAGCTCGCGTGTTCCACGCGAGAAGAAAATTAGCCAAAGCGCTGAGACACCACATGAGACCACGTCGGATATGCACAAGCGACATTCTAGCCATCTCGGGTAACGCTAACCGTAGTCCACAAGATCGCGTGACGTGCAATCCGTGAGGAGGAAATCACATGTTCTCGACTCTAAGTTTCATCGGTAAGTGGCAGCAGTGGTATCGCGTGCTGCGCTACCGCAAGGGATTTGGATCTTATGACTCTATTCGCTTTGGCCTTTGGTTGGCCCGGAGCTGAACACGGGGGTTCATCATGTCTCCGATAGAAGCTCTGAACGGACGCACGGATTTGCGAGCGCATTTGCCCAGCACACGCGGCAGCGGAAGCTTGCTGGAAGTCGACGCTTGGATACCGAGTGAAATTAAGGCCGTTTCGCCGCTGGTGGACCGCTCCATGCGGCTTGTCGAAGGCTCGCACTCCATCACAGGCGAGGAATCATGAAATCGAAGAGCGCAGGGTTCGTTTTGGTCGCAATCTCTTTCTTGTTTGCGAGCGCGTTATCGGCACAGCAGGTGAAGACCCATTACGATCGCAGTGCCAACTTCGCGCAGTACAAGACCTATTCATGGGAACAGGTTAAGACGAGGGATCCCTTGGATGTCGACCGAATCAAGAGTGCTGTTAATGCTGCCTTGGCCGCGAAGGGTTGGACCCGGGTAGCGTCAGGCGGCGACGTTTCGATCGTGGCCATAGAGGAAGGCTGGCGCTGGAGGGGATTCGGCGCTTTCGGCCCGACGACGGACACGTACGAGGACCGCACATTGATCGTCGACCTGTTCGACACGCAAACGAAAACACTCCTGTGGAGAGGAAGTTCCACCGAAACACTCTCCAACAACTCTGACAAGAACATTAAGAATCTGGACAAGGGGGTGGAGAAACTCTTCCAGAAGTTCCCTCCGGGTTCTTCTAAGCAATAGCGTGGGCGCCATCATCGTCGCGCGTTGGCCAGTCGTGGAAGGAATTCTTCGAGGACACGCTCTAAGGAAAACATCATGCTGAAGATCAAGTTCAGTGAAACACCAGCGGAAGAAAGATGGATTCTTCATGGCCGGCTAACGGACCCCTGGGTACACGAGTTCAGAGTGTGCTGGAAGAAGAACCACCGCAGAGATTCTAGACGGGCTTGCATCGTGGACTTGAACGAAGTCACGTTCATCGACAAATGCGGTGAACGACTGCTGCGCATACTGGCCAGAGCTGGAGCGCAATTCACGGGCAGCGGGATGTACACGAAGCACATTCTCGAGCAGATAACCGCCAGACTCGGCACCAGACGTTCTGTTCCTAAAACGTCAGGTGGGAAAGAAATTTGATTGCCGTCGCAACTTTGTCATAGAGCACAGCAGCCACTCACAGCAAAAACTGGGGTGACCTGCTCTTGGAGGAAAGAATGAATACTGATGTAAGAATCTGGAGATTGCGAAAGTTAACAGTCGTAGTCCCTTCCCTGCTCGCCGCTTTAAACGCAGGGTGCGAGCACCGTGTAGTTTCCGCCGCGTCACCTCAACCGCCTACAGTCGAAGTAACAAGCGTCGTCCAAAAGGACGTACCGCGTGAGGGGGAGTGGGTGGGGACGCTCGAAGGCTACGTCAACGCGCAGATCTCGCCTCAAGTAAGCGGCTACCTGATTCGCCAGGACTATCAGGAAGGAGCCTTCGTCCGAAAGGGCCAGGTTCTATTCGAAATTGATCCGCGTCCATTCCAAGCCGTGCTGGATCAAGCCAAAGGCCAATTGGCGCAGGCCGAGGCGCGGATGGCCAACGCCGAAATTAACGTGAAACGCGACATTCCTGAAGCCAAGGCGCACGCAATTCCGCAGGGTCAGCTCGACACCGACACGCAGGCGCTCCGTGCGGCGAAGGCAGCCGTCGAGGCAGACCAAGCGGCAGTCGAGCAAGCCAGCATAAACCTTGGCTATACCAAAGTTGTTTCTCTGATCGACGGAATCGCCGGCATCAACACTGTGCAGGTGGGCAACCTGGTGGGGCCGTCCACGGTCCTCACCGCCGTCTCGCAGGTCAGTCCGATCAAAGTTTATTTCCCCATCAGCGAACAGGAATACCTCCGCATGGCAGACGGCGGCGGTCCGGGGAGTGTGGACTTTATCACGCACGCTGCACTAATCCCGTTGCAGCTGACCTTGGCCGACGGGAGTGCTTACCCACATCCCGGCAGAATCATCTTCGCGGATCGCCAGGTAAACACGCAGACCGGAACCATTCAGATCGTGGGCGAGTTTCCTAACTCCAAGAATCTGTTGCGACCCGGCCAGTACGCACGCGTTCAAGCGCCAACCGGAAACATCGAGAGAGCACTGTTGGTGCCGCAGGCGGCAGTGAATCAGCAGCAAGGTACCTACCAGGTGACAGTCATCGGCTCCGATAACCGGGCGCAGCTCCGCACCGTGGAGGTCGGGCCGAAAGTGGGCACGCTCTGGGTGATCACATCCGGCCTGAAGCCGGGAGAACGCGTCGTAGCGGTCGGTGCAGAGAAGGTCAAAGAAGGTCAACTAGTGAACGCTACACCTTACGAAGAAACGGAGGAGCGTTAAGCCATGGCGAACTTTTTCATTCGACGACCCATCGTCGCGATAGTGATTGCGATTCTCACGGTCATCGTCGGCGTAATCACAATCGTCACTCTGCCGGTAGCGCAGTTCCCAAACATCGCTCCACCTGAGATCAGGCTGCAAGCCAACTATCCCGGTGCGGACGCGCAGACGCTTGAGCAAGCTGTTGCCGTACCCATCGAGCAGCAAGTCAGCGGTGTGGACAACATGACCTACATGTACTCACTGAACGCCACCGCAAACCAGCAAACGACGATGTTCGTCGATTTCGATCTCAAGACCGATCCCAACATGGACCTGATGCTCACGCAATCGCGCCAGCAATTGGCCAACGGTCAGTTGCCGCCCGAGGTGAACAATTACGGAATCACTCTCAAGAAGTCGACCACTGCGCCGCTGATGCTGATCGCCTTGTATTCGCCGCATGGCACTCGCGATTCGAACTATCTGGCCAACTACGCCTACATCAACCTCAACGATCCAGTCGCACGCTTGTATGGCGTTGGCCAGACCCAGGTCTTCGGCTCCGGGCAGTATGCCATGAGGCTATGGGTCAAGCCCGACCAGTTGGCCAAGCTGGGTATAACAGTCACAGATATTGTCAATGCGATTAAAGCGCAGAACACCGTTAATCCGGCGGGTCAGGTCGGGGGCGAGCCGGCTCAGAGCAATCAGCAGTTCACCTACGCCGTGCTAGCTCAAGGCCGTCTGACGACGCCAGAGCAATTCGGCAACGTGATCGTGCGCGAAGCACCGAATGGTGGAACCGTTCGCGTCAGAGACGTGGCCCGAGTCGAGCTAGGCACGCAGGACTACAGCATGATCGCTCGCCTGAATGGCAAGCCCAGCGCCGTCATCTCTGTCTATCAGTTGCCTGGAACCAATGCCGTCCAAACCGTGCAGGGCATCAGGAAATTCATGGCACAGATGAAGCAACGCTTCCCGCAAGACATCGATTACACCATTTCGCTCGACCAGACCCTCTCGGTCACGGAGGGCATGAAAGAGATCATTTGGACCCTCGTGATTGCGATTGTGCTGGTAATTCTTGTGGTTTATCTCTTCCTGCAAGACTGGCGAGCCACCCTGATCCCCATGCTGGCCGTGCCTGTCTCCCTGGTTGGTACATTCGTGCTGTTCCCGCTCTTCGGCTTTTCCATCAACACACTTTCTCTCTTCGGCCTGGTGCTGGCTATCGGTCTGGTGGTCGATGACGCCATCGTGGTTGTTGAAGGCGTGCAGCACCACATTGAGGAAGGACTGAGTCCAAAGGATGCCTCCATAAAGGCTATGGGAGAACTTTCCGGCCCAGTGGTCGGTATTGCCCTGGTTTTAGCCTCGGTGTTTGTGCCGACAGCTTTCATACCGGGCATCACTGGCAGGCTATATCAGCAGTTTGCCCTCACCATCGCCATCTCTGTGATGCTTTCAGCTTTCAACGCTCTCACGCTCAGCCCGGCGCTTTCTGCGCTACTGCTCCGCCCCAAGAAAGCAACTCGCGGACCGTTCGGAAAATTTTTTGGCTACTTCAACCGCTATTTCGAGCGCTCGACAGACGGCTTTGTACGTTCGTCGGGCACTCTGATTCGCAAAGCCCCGGTGGTGATGGTGCTGCTTGGCGTTGCGGGCGGTGCCGCGTGGCTCTTTAGTGTCCATTTGCCCACCAGCTTTCTCCCCGACGAAGACCAGGGATACCTCTTCATCAACATGCAGCTTCCCAACTTGGCATCCTTGGAGCGCACAAGCGCGGCTGCGAGACAGGCGGAGAAAGTTCTCGCTGACACGCCGGGCGTCCAGTACACGACCAGCGTGGTTGGTTTCAGCTTACTCAGTTACGTCCGCACTACCTACAATGCCAACTTTTTTGTGAGCTTGAAGCCCTGGGAGGACCGCAAAAGCCAGGCCGAACAATATCAAGCCATCAAGGCACGTTTGAATCAGGAACTCAAGCGGATGCCGCAAGGGACCGTTTTCGCTTTCTCGCCGCCGGCGATACCGGGCGTGGGCACTTCTGGGGGCGTCTCGTTTGTCCTTGAGGACCGCGCCGGCAAGGATGTCAAATTTCTCGCAGATAACCTGAACAAGTTCATGGCCGCCGCCCGCAAGCGCCCTGAGCTTGGCATGGTCAGCACCACGTTTATTCCGAGTGTTCCGCAAGAGTTCATCAATGTGGACCGAGAGAAGGTGTTGAAGCAGGGCGTAGCCTTAAGCGACGTCTACAACACGATTCAGGCGTACATGGGTGGTTTGTTTGTCAACTACTACAACGATTTCGGCCGCGCCTGGCAGGTATATGTCGAGGCCGAAGCTCCTTACCGTGCGACAACCAACGATCTCGGCCAATTCTATGTCCGCAATAGCCAGGGACAGACCGTGCCGCTTTCCGCGCTCGCAAGATTCGAGAGCCGTTCCGGCCCCGAGTTCACGATGCGCTACAACGAGTATCGTTCCGCGCAGATCAATGCAGCCGCCGCACCCGGCTATAGCGCCGATCAGGCAAGAGCCGCCATGGTGGACGTATTCAAGCAAACCATGCCTTCCGAAATGGGATACGACTGGATGGGAATGTCTTACCAGGAGGTAAAAGCCGAAGAAAGAGTGCCAGCATCAGTGATTTTCGGATTCTCGCTGCTGTTCGTTTTCCTAATTCTGGCAGCTCTCTATGAAAGCTGGACAGTGCCTTTCAGTGTGCTCCTAAGCACGCCGGTCGCGGTCTTCGGCGCCCTGGCCGCACTCTGGCTGCGTCGCGTGGTTCTCGGCTTCTTTCTGCCTCATTACATGGTTCAAATTGAGAACGATGTTTATGCGCAGATCGGTTTAGTGATGCTCATCGGCCTGTCTGCGAAAAATTCGATTCTTATCGTCGCGTTCGCCAAGGAGGATTACGAGCGAGGCATGTCCATCGTCGATGCAGCACTTTCCGCGGCGAGGCTTCGCTTCCGGCCCCTCATGATGACGGCGCTCGCCTTTATTCTCGGCTGCGTGCCGCTTTGGACGGCGTCGGGCGCAGGCTCCGTAGCACGCCAGATCATGGGCACGGCGGTGATTGGCGGCATGGTGGCCGAAACGTTCATCGGCAGATTCTTTGTTCCAGCGATCTTCTATGTCGTCGAGCGCATCTCCGGCGCCTCGCGGCAGAAATCAGCAGCGCTCATACCTGCGGAGACCGCGGGCGAAGGAGACTGAACATGAAAAAACTTCTCTTTTTAGCGATTGCAGTTTTACTCGCTGGATGTGCGGTAGGACCGAATTACAAACGGCCAACAGTGAACGTGCCAACGGACTATCGCGACAGCATGGCAGCGCAGACCGCCGCGGCATCGTCGTTCGGCAACGAAAATTGGTGGCAAGTGTATCAGGATCCCGTGCTCGAGCAATTAATTCACACCGCGCTTCAGCAGAACTACGACGTGCGCATCGCAGCGACCCGCGTCCTGGAGGCTCAGGCGCAAGTCGGGATAACGCGCGCCAACCAGTTCCCCTCAGCAAGCCTGGGTGCCGGCGTTTCTAGTGAACAAAACGCCAAGGTTTCGAACCTTTTTCCTGCCTACCAGGTCAACGAGGGCCAACTAAACCTGTCAGTGATCTGGAATCTGGACTTTTGGGGAAAATACCGCCGCCAGACCGAGGCCGCTCGCGCTCAGATGCTCGCCTCGCAGTGGGGACAGCGAGCGGTTATGTCATCCCTCGTTGCGAACGTGGCGACGGCCTACTTCCAACTTCGCGCACTTGACAGCGAGCTGGAGATCGCCAAGCGCACACTTGGTTCTCGTCAACAATCGCTGCGATTGACTCACGTGCTCGCGACGCACGGCTCAGCCGCTGATCTTGACGTTAGCCAGTCGGAGCAACTCGTCTATACCACCTCAGAGACCATTCCCGATCTCCAGCGGCAAATCCGGCAGCAGGAAAATCAGCTCAGCATTTTGCTGGGCCAAAATCCTGGGCCTATCGTCCGCGGCCGAACGCTGACCGAGGAGCCCGTGCCGGTTGCCGTTCCTGCAGGCCTGCCCTCAGAACTGCTAGAGCGGCGGCCGGATGTTCGCGAAGCGGAAGAAAACGTGGTCGCAGCCAACGCGCAAATCGGCGTCGCCAAAGCCGCTTTTTTTCCGAGCATCTCCCTCACGGGGACGGGAGGGTTAGAGAGTAACGCCTTGAATTCGTTCCTCAGCGCACCTTCCCAGACCTGGAACGCGGGACTCAGCATCACTCAGCCGGTCTTCGAAGGCGGAAGGCTCCGTTCGGGACTCCGGCTCGCCCGGGCGCAACATCAGGAAGCGATGCTCTCCTACCAACAGACCGTGCAGAACGCGCTGGAACAAGTTTCCAACGCACTCATTGCCACTCAGAAAAACCGTGAATTCCGCGAGCAACAGGACATGCTCACAGGAGCGGCGCTGCGCACCGACCAGCTGTCGGAGGTGCTTTACAAGAACGGCGGCGCTAGTTATCTCCAGGTGCTGACCGCCGAAACAAATTACTTCTCAGCGGAGCTCAACCTGGTGCAAGCCCAGCTCAACGAGCGGCTGGCGGTCGTTCAGCTCTATCAATCCCTAGGTGGGGGCTGGCAGCCATAACGGAAGACATCGACGGGAGCTAAATGATGACAAAGAGGATATTAGAAATGATGAGTCTGTCGGTCCCGCCTCGCCCGCCTGCCAGCCGCCGCCCCGGGTCCTTGTAGTGGATATATTCAAGTGGCTCTGCCAAAGGCAGCTTAGAAAGAGGAGAGAGTATATGCTGACAGCAACAGAATTCATGTCCCAGTGCACTGCGCCCAACCTCGCTGGACCGCTCCCCCAGACCACTAGCAAGCCTGAACTCGGCGAAATTGTGGTCTTCATCGACCACCGAATCGAAGCTGCGAGCATTTTGGAGTTCGCTGGTCTGCTTGCCGAAGAAAATGGCGCACGTTTGATCAGCGTATTCGTACAGCCCTCCCCGACAGTCACACCGCCGCAAACATTCGCGCGCGGCACGGGCATTCAAGAAGTAATTGAAAACCTCCAGTCAGAACTTGAGAGTATCGAGGGGCGTCAGCGCGCTCGATTCGACGACGTTGTGAGTCGTCACGGAATCCCGCGGTGGGAATGGAGATCCCTGTCTCGCTGGAGCACCGAGGTGGCTGTGCAAGCGTACTACGCAGACCTCGTGGTTATTGCCCGCCCCGAGCCCGCTGGCGAACTGCCCGGGCCTTCAGGCCTCCCCGAATCTCTGGTTTTGAGTTCCGGCCGACCAATCATTCTCTTTCCGCCAAACCACACGGCATCTCGGGTGCGTCGCATCCTTGTAGGTTGGGGCGCCACGCGCGAGGCGATCCGGGCCGTAGTGGATGCCTTGCCCCTGCTGGCTCGCGCAGAAGCTGTAGAAGTCTTGATCGTTGACTATGAGCGGCAGCCAGAGCGTCACGGCCAGAAGCCGGGGGCGGACATCGCGCGCCGCTTGTCGGCTCTCGGCGCGCAAGTAGAGGTACAACGTCTGTCATCCGGAGGAGAAGGGGTGGGTCACCTTTTGTTGGCGCAGGCAGGCGCCTTTGGCGCCGATCTCCTTGTCATGGGCGCCTATGGTCACTCCACACTGCACGAGTGGTTGTTTGGTGGGGTCACACGGACGGTCCTGTATGCGGCGGGCCTCCCGGTTCTGATGTCCCGATGAGCGTTGAGCAATGGGTGAAATGCTCAAAGAACATGGGATCTGAGGTTTCGGCGATGATGACGATCGTAGAAAGGAGCGCTTGTGTCACTGCTCCCAGCTAAACAAATGCCAAACATCAAAAGCGCGGGAGTCAGGCTTTAACGCGCCTTCGGTTTCGGCAAGACCAAGGGTTGCGATCCGTTTCTTTTGCTGGACGATTTCCGCAACGACAACCCGGCCATTGACGTGTGGATTAGGTTGAGCCTGAAACCTAACTGAACCCATGCACCCCCGGCCCGAGCTCCGTCATTGTACAGTTCGACGGAGTCGGAAGTGGTGCGAGAGCTGTTGTTTTCTTTACAGCTGGCGCTACAATTTCCGCTGTGGGGCGTCGGCACGACTATGGACATCACGGAGCGCAAGCAATCCGAAGAAGCAAAAGAGAGATTGCGCAAGCTCGAGGCGGAGCTTGCTGAGAAGCTTCGGGACGTCATCGACACGATGCCGACGATGGTGTGGATCGCGAGGACCGATGGGTCGAATGAGTTCGCGAATCACTACTGGCAGGAATATACGGGTTTGTCCCACCAGAGGACGGTCGGCTCGGCTTGGCAAGACGCCGTCCACCCCACGGACCTAAAAAGACACTTGGAGAAATGGTGCGCGTCTCGGGCGAGCGGCGAGCCTTTCGAAAATGAAGTGCGCTACCGGCGTGCAGCGGATGGGCAATACCGTTGGTTCCTGTCTCGTGCCGTTCCGCTGCGGGATGGAAAAGGCGAGATCGTCAAGTGGTACGGTGTCTCTACTGACATCGAAGAGCGCAAACGCGCGGAACAGCGGCTACATGAAAGCGAAGCGTATCTGGCGGAAGCGCAGAGACTCAGTCAAACTGGCAGTTGGGCATGGAGCCCCGCGACCGGTGATATCAGGTACTGGTCGGAGACGTGCTACCGGGTGTTGGGGTTCGATCCCTCCGGCCCGCTGCCGCGATTCGAAGAATTCTTCCTCCGAATTCATCCGGACGATCAAACGGCGCTGAGGGAACGGTTCGACAAAGCCATCCGTGACAAAGCGGATTTCGAACTGGACTATCGGGTCGTTCATCCGGAAAAAGGGATCAGGGACATTCAGGCCGTCGGTCATGCGGTCCTCGATGGATCCGGCAATCTCGGTGAGTTCGTTGGTACCGTGATCGATGTAACCGAGCGTAAGCGTGCAGAGCAGGAGCTACGGCAAAGTGAGACGGACCTTCGCACGAAAAATGACCGGCTAAAGTTGCTCCTGAACGTAACTAACCAAATCAGCTCGAGCCTAGAGCTTCGTGAGGTGTTGCGGGCGGTTTCGTCCAACATTCGTGATGTAATGCACTGTGATGCTGTTTTTGTTTCGCTGGTAGATTCGGCATCCGGCACGCCCAGGCTATACGTTCTCGACTTTCCTCAGAGCAAGGGCTTTATTAAGGAGGAGACAGTCTACACAATAAGCGGAGCCGGAAAGCGCGTTTTGGAGACATTGAAACCATTAGTCGTTGACGTGTCCGACCCTGCCGCAGTTCCGCCTGAGATATACGATAAAGTGGTCGCAGAAGGCCTGAAGAGCGCCTGTTTGATTCCACTGGTTAATCGAGGTCGAGTGGTCGGAGGCTTGACGATCGCACGGACGACCGAGACATCCTTCACGCCAGAGGATGTTGAATTCCTCAGCCAAGCTTCGGGGCAGATCGCAATCGCAGTCGAGAACGCTTTGGCATACCGCGAAATCTCCGAACTCAAGGACAAGCTTGCCCAGGAGAAGCTCTATCTCGAAGAAGAAATTCGCAGCGAGATGAGCTTTGAGAGCATCGTTGGAAACAGCCCTGCCTTAAAGCATGTTCTGGAACTCGTGGAAACCGTTGCTCTCAGCGATTCCACGGTCCTGCTCCTTGGCGAAACAGGGACCGGAAAGGAGTTGATCGCTCGCGCCATTCATGACCGAAGCCGTCGCAGACAGCGGACGCTTGTGAAATTGAACTGTGCCGCAATCCCGACTGGGCTTCTGGAAAGCGAACTATTTGGTCACGAAAAGGGTGCGTTCACAGGGGCGATAACGCAAAAAATTGGGCGGCTCGAACTGGCCGATCAAGGCACTCTGTTCCTCGATGAAGTGGGAGACATTCCGATTGAGATTCAGCCGAAGCTGCTACGCGCTTTGCAGGAGCGCGAATTCGAGCGCCTCGGTAGCACTGTCACGCGGAAAGTGAATCTCCGTCTGGTGGCCGCAACGAACCGGGACCTGGAGAAAATGATCGCAGCGCGCGAGTTTCGTAGTGACTTGTTTTACAGATTAAATGTTTTCCCGATTCGGATACCCTCGCTGAGGGAACGCAAAGAAGATATCCCCCTGCTGGTCAGTTATTTCGTTCAGAAGTTTGCCAAACAAACGCAGAAAGAAATCGAATCGGTACCTTCTGCGGCGATGAAGGGACTTACAGCTTGGGAATGGCCTGGGAACATCCGTGAATTGGAGAATTTTATCGAACGCGCAGTGATCCTGACGCGCGGCAAGGCGCTTGAGGTACCGCTCACGGAACTGCGAAAAACAGAAACGGAAACAGTCGCATATCCGGCCGTCATTAATAAGAAGCGAACGGCTCGCAAAGCACTCAGCTCACGACCCGAAATCAATGCCGGCGCAGACGAATATGAAAGGAAGCAGCGGGAGGAAATTATACAGGCTCTTACGGCATGCAAAGGCCGCATCGGTGGTACTGATGGCGCTGCAATCCGCATGGGTATCAACCGAACCACCCTCATGTACCGAATGAGAAAACTCGGTATCTACGCAAAGCTGTTTTCCTGAGTAGTTGAATTGTCGATCGCGACGGCGACCCGCAATCGTCTTCAGCAGGCGATGTCCAGAAACACTTGATCGAAAAGTCGGCTATTCATTGAAATAACTTCCTGGCAGGAAAGAACCTTAAGTTTTTCCCGGATGACGGGCTAACCCCAAGTCACTCTGGGCCAGAAGTCCGCTTGTGGGAAGTTTCACGGCGTGGCCTTTACCGTCCCTCCACGACTGCCCTTCTTTCCCTGAACCTTAAAAGGAGTTCCGAACAGCGGTGATGCCCCCTCTTCTTTTAAGGGCGGTTCGATTGGCTGCCCTGACTCCCAAGCGCCACTCGCTACCAGAGTCTTACTCCCCTGGCTTCGGGCCGCGTCGGCGCGGGCGTCTCCGGTTTTGCCCCGCAATTTCAGTGCCTGTTGCTTAGGTCCGGAGAACGAAATTGGAATTCTTTCTCAAGACTGATGCTGGACGTAGAGACGTTGACCTTTGCCCTAAACTGGCGGCACTGCTCGAAGCGTACGTTGAAGGTCGCACTTCCGGTTTTCTCTTTCGTAATCGGAAGGGGCGCTTTGTCTCACAAACAAATCTCTTGAGGCGCGGATTGCATCCCGCCTTGGAGAGATTGAAACAGCCTAAAGCGGGCTTTCATGCATTCCGCCGCTACCGCCTTACATGGCTCAGAAAGAATCGCGTCCATGCTGATTTGGAACGATTTTGGATAGGACATGAAAATGAGACTGTGGGAGACGGCTATAGCAAGATGAAGGAAGATGTCGCATTCCGTCTGGAACAAGCAGAAACGGTGGGCTTGGGATTTGGACTTCCCCCCAAGATGGCCGAAGTTGTCCGTGTTGTCCGTAAAAAAGAAGCACAGCCTGAAGTTGAAAACGCAGCGTAACTGACAGAATCGAGAGCGGAAATAATGGTCGGGGCGAAAGGATTTGAACCTTCGACCTCCTGGTCCCGAATCACCAAAAATAGTGGAGAGAAATTATCTAAAGCGTTGAATCGGCGTCGGATAGCTGAGCAACTTCCTCCCTTAACCGGGCTTATCCTTGGGCTACATATCTAAATGCTTAGACAAACGCACTTTTCGTTATCGGCGCAAACACCTTCATTCCCAGTTCAGGATGGTTCTGATATTTTCCTCTTGGAAATTCTGCAAAGGAGATTCAAGAAGCGACATGGAAACTTGGAATCGGGAAGAACTTTACACAGAAGTATGGGAACAACCTCTAGTGAAGGTAGCACCGAAATACGGAATCTCGGCCGTCGCACTGGAGAAGGTCTGCGACAAACTTCAGATACCTTTGCCAGGTCGCGGATATTGGACAAAAAAAGAGTTTGGCAAGCCCGTTGAACGCTTACCACTGCCTCCGGGAAAGAACATTCCCCTTGTCCAACGCCTCAAGTTTCCGCAGCCTCAAGAGGCCACTCCTACGCATCCACCATCGCCACCTGAGGTACCAACCGATCCGGAATACCTTAGGATTGTGGCGTTCGAGTCTCGCAACATCGCACTTAACAAAAATCTAAAATGGCACCGTCTCGTCAAAGAGTCGGAACGGATTCTGAAACGTGCGAGCGTGGACGTCAGGGGTATTCTCGAACCGCCGGCTTACGGCGAGCCATGCCTTGATCTACGAGTTTCCAAGCAATCTCTCGAAAGAGCTTTGGACTTCGTAAACGCTGTAATTTTAGCGCTTGAGGCTGAAGGGTTCCCTGTTTCTATCGAGCGAGGCAAGCACGAAACGGGAGTTAAGATCTTCGGTCATCGAGTTCGCTTCGCACTGGCAGAAAAGGCGCGCGTCGTTGGACGACGCCAGGTCAAGGAATATTCCTGGACCAGAACCGAATTCGACTACAAGCCGACGGAAGAGCTTGAATTTCGCGTCGGCGATTACTCCTATGGTCAGAAGTTTCGGGACAGTAAAAACGCGGGACTGGAATCGCAATTATCGGCGTGTATAGCTGGACTTTTGCGAGCAGGTCGGGCTGCTGTAATGTCAGCAAGGCTCGAAGAGCAGCGTAAAATTGAGAGCGCCGCAAAGGAACGAGAAAAGGAAGAACTGGTAAGGCAAATTGCAGAAGAAGAGAAGAAAGTGGAAGACCTTGAGATATGGGTCACGAATTGGACCAGGGCGCAGCAGACACGTGAGTTCATTGCAGCACTGGAGAAAGTCTGGGCTCAGGAAGGCCACGATCTTTCGCCGGAGGCCCCCAAAGGACAACGGATCCTTTGGATGAAGCAACAAGCCGACCGGCTTGACCCAATGTTGCCTAGTCCCCCATCAATTCTCGATCGCAAAGGCGAATTGGTACCGCGGTGGCAGTATTCGTAAGCGAATGCCTTGTCCTCAATCATGTGGTCGCCGCACTTGATCTTCTACTGGTTATGGTGACAGTTCGCTCAGAGGGCGGTCTTGGGTCTAAATCCAAAAGTCCTTTAGCTTCGGCGGCGTTGCAACCGCGCCGCTGCAGGTCCCGATAAAATCGTTCTGCTTCACCATCACTGTGGTCCAGTTCCTGTTCACCACACTCACCAGTCTCCTCAATAAAAAAAACAATCGTCTGAAAGCTCGGGTGGTAATCTACGCCTATTAACAACATGTTCGGCTCCTTTCTCCCGAGCCTATGGTCGTCAAGCAACCAAAGTTTACTCGGGTCGAGGAGCCGACATTGTTATGCAATCAGGTGGAGGCC
>Ga0210402_10000430_pt1 | contig 47032 bp, 45 predicted proteins | sample IncBWC7MmetaG_FD_161055 | JGI IMG/M metagenome (GOLD analysis project Ga0210402, IMG submission 161055) | Forest soil microbial communities from Barre Woods Harvard Forest LTER site, Petersham, Massachusetts, United States - Inc-BW-C-7-M | ecosystem: Environmental > Terrestrial > Soil >... | reverse complement strand
AGCCTTCACACCGCCGCTTGGGATTCGGGGGGCGCTGTGAAATAACGGGAGACAGGTGATGGCACAGGCGGCTTTGAAGGTGGTCAGCAACAATTCGGACAATGGCGATCGCAAGCGCGCCCTCGAGGCGGCGCTAAGCCAGATTGACCGGGCATTCGGCAAGGGCTCGGTGATGAAGCTGGGCAGCCGCGATCTGGGCCTGGCGACCGACGCGGTTTCCACCGGCAGCCTGGGTCTGGATATCGCGCTCGGTATTGGCGGCCTGCCGCGCGGCCGGGTGATTGAGATTTACGGCCCCGAATCCTCCGGCAAAACCACCCTGGCGCTGCACGCCGTGGCCGAGGCGCAAAAGAAGGGCGGCATCGCCGCCTATATCGATGCCGAACATGCCCTCGATCCGGTCTATGCCAAGAAGCTGGGCGTCGACATTGACGAAATGCTGATCTCCCAGCCCGACACCGGCGAGCAGGCGCTTGAGATCACCGACACGTTGGTGCGGTCCGGCGGCGTCGACATCATTGTGATCGACTCGGTCGCGGCCCTGACGCCAAAGGCCGAACTGGAAGGCGAGATGGGCGACAGCCTGCCGGGCCTCCAGGCCCGGCTGATGAGCCAGGCCTTGCGCAAGCTCACCGCCAGCATTTCCAAATCCAACACCATCGTCATTTTCATCAATCAGATCCGCATGAAAATCGGCGTCATGTTCGGCAATCCGGAAACCACTACCGGCGGCAACGCGCTGAAATTCTATTCTTCCGTGCGCCTCGACATTCGCCGCATCGGCGCCATCAAGGACCGCGACGAAGTCGTCGGCAACCAGACCCGCGTCAAGGTGGTCAAGAACAAGGTCGCCCCGCCCTTCAAGCAGGTTGAGTTCGACATCATGTATGGCGTCGGCATCTCCAAGACCGGCGAGCTGGTCGATCTGGGCGTCAAGGCCGGGATCGTGGAGAAATCGGGATCCTGGTATTCCTATGACGGCAGCCGCATCGGCCAGGGCCGCGAAGCGGCCAAGACCTTCCTTGGCGCCAACCCCGACGTGGCCAGCAGTATCGAAACGGCGATCCGCGCCAATGCCGGCCAGATCGGCCAGAATCTGGTGCTGAACGCGTCCGAAGCGGCGGACGCCGCCGAAGATTGAAGAGACCACCAAAAAAGCCATTCCGGTTTTCGCAGCCCGGATTGGCTCCTCGGCAAAAGGCACCCTGAAAAGGGTGCCTTTTGCTTTTGCAAGGACGTGCCTATTTGCCAGAGGTGACAAGCTTTTTTCCGCCCGCTACAACGGTTTCCATGAAAAGCCTTTCCGACCTGCGCACCGGATTTCTGGATTTCTTCGCCAAGGCCGGCCACACCATCGTGCCGTCCTCGCCCCTGGTGCCGCGCAACGATCCCACCCTGCTCTTCACCAATGCCGGCATGGTCCAGTTCAAGAACGTCTTCACGGCCGCGGAAAAGCGGCCCTATACCCGCGCCGCCTCGGTGCAGAAATGCGTCCGCGCCGGCGGCAAGCACAATGATCTCGACAATGTCGGCTATACCGCCCGGCATCACACTTTTTTCGAGATGCTGGGCAATTTCTCCTTCGGCGATTACTTCAAAGAAGAAGCCATCCTGCTGGCCTGGGACTTCGTCTCCAAGCATGTCGGCCTGCCCAAGGACAAGCTCTGGGTTACCGTCTACAACACCGACGATAACGCTCGCGCTTTGTGGAAAAAGATCGCCGGCCTGCCCGACAGCCGCATCATCGGCCATGAAAGCAACCTCTGGGCGATGGGGCCGGTGGGGCCTTGCGGCTATTGCTCCGAAATTTTCTACGACCAGGGCGACAAGGTCTGGGGCGGCCCGCCCGGCAGCCCGGAGGAAGACGGCGACCGTTTCCTGGAATTCTGGAACCTGGTCTTCATGCAGTTCGAGCAGGTGGATGCCGCTACCCGCATCGACCTGCCCCGCCCTTCCATCGACACCGGCATGGGGCTGGAGCGCATCGCCGCCATCATGCAGGGCGTTACCAACAATTACGATGTCGACCTGTTCCGCCACATCATCGCCGCCTCCGTCGAGGCTTCCGGCGTGGCCAGCCAGGGCGATGCGGTGTTCAGCCACCGGGTGATCGCCGATCATTTGCGCGCCACTTCCTTCCTGATCGCTGACGGCGTGCTGCCCTCCAATGAAGGGCGCGGCTATGTCCTGCGCCGCATCATGCGCAGGGGCATGCGCCACGCCCATCTGATCGGCACGGAAGATCCCTTGATGCACCGGCTGGTGCCGACCCTGGTGGCGGAAATGGGCGCCGCCTATCCCGAACTCAAGCGCGCCGAAAGCCTGATCGAGGAAACCCTGAAGCTGGAGGAAATCCGATTCCGCGAAACCCTGGCGCGCGGCCTCAAGCTGCTGGATGAGGCCACCATCGGCATGAAGGATGGCGACCGCCTGACCGGCGATGTCGCCTTCAAGCTCTATGACACATTCGGCTTTCCCCTCGATCTGACCCAGGAATCCCTGCGCGCGCGCAACATCGCGGTGGATCTGGATGGCTTTACCTTCGCCATGGAAAAACAGCGGGCCGAAGCCCGCGCCAGTTGGGCGGGCTCCGGCGAAGCCGCCAGCGAGGCGCAATGGTTCGCCATCCTGGATGAAGTCGGCCGCACCGAATTTCTCGGCTATGAGACTGAGGAAGCCGAAGGCGAAATCGTCGGCATGGTGAAAGATGGCGTCCGCGTCCAGGTCGCCAGCCCGGGCGAGACGGTCGAGATTCTCACCAACCAGACGCCGTTCTACGCGGAATCGGGCGGCCAGGCCGGCGACCGCGGCGCCATGGTCTCGCCCAAGGCCCAGGGCGAAGTCATCGACACCCACAAGGTGCTGGGCAGCCTGCATGTCCATGTGGTCAAGGTGATCAAGGGCAAACTCGCCATCGGCGATGCGGTGGATTTGAAGGTGGATCATGAACGCCGCCGGGCCACCCGCGCCAATCATTCCGCCACCCATCTGCTGCATGCGGCTTTGAAGCGCATCCTGGGCGCCCATGTCAGCCAGAAAGGCTCCCTGGTGGAAGCCGAGCGCCTGCGCTTTGACTTCTCCCACCCCAAGCCGGTGACCCAGGAAGAACTCGAACGCATCGAAGCCCAGGTCAACGAAGTGATCCGGCAGAATTCCGATACCTCGACCCGGCTGATGCCAACGGATCAAGCCGTGGCAGCGGGCGCCGAGGCCCTGTTCGGCGAAAAATATGGCGACGAAGTGCGCGTGCTGACGATGGGTGACGACCTCGAACAGCCAAAAGCCTACTCGGTGGAACTGTGCGGCGGCACCCATGTCCACCGCCTGGGCGATATCGGCATTTTCACCATCCTGTCGGAAAGCGCGGTGGCGGCAGGCGTGCGCCGCATCGAGGCGCTGACCTCCGAACATGCCCGCCGCTATCTTTCCGGCCAGGCGGAAATCGCCCGCGACACCGCCGCCGCGATCAAGACTCCCATCGGCGAATTGTCGGCGCGGGTGGCGCTGCTGTCGGACGAACGCCGCCGGCTGGAGCGCGAACTGGCCGAAGCCAAGAAGGCCCTGGCCCTGGCCGGTCCCGCCAAACCGGGCGAAGAAGCGGGCGGCAAGACCATCGCCGGCATCAAGACGGTGTTGCGCCTAGTGGATGGCGTCGGCGCCAAGGACCTCAAGAGCCTCGCCGATGGCGCCAAATCCCAGATCGGCTCCGGCGTGGTGGCTTTTGTCGCGGCGGCGGACGGTAAGGCCTCCATCGTGGTCGGCGTCACCGATGACCTGACGCAACGCATCAGCGCGGTGGATCTGGTGCGGGTGGCGGCGGAAGCCCTGGGCGGCAAGGGCGGCGGCGGCAGGCCGGACATGGCGCAGGCGGGCGGCCCGGATGGGGCCAAGGGCCCCGATGCGCTCGCCGCGATCGAAAAACGCCTCAGCGCTCTGGCGCCGGCTTAGCTCGCTGTCATCGCCGGCGAGCGCCGCTCCGCCGTAGCGGCGCAAGGGAAGGGGACCCAGGCGCATAAACAAGCGCAGGTCTGCCCAATAAATCTTCCTCGCCCTGAGCCTGTCGAAGGGTGAGAGGGCGCGCTATTTCTCGAGAAAAGCGAACGGCATCGCCCGGATGATCGCGACATAAGCGGAGCTGGGATGATCCTGGCCCGCCAGCAACTGATAATCCACTTTATAGCCGGGCTTTCCATGCAGGGCCTTCAGCCGCGCCGCCAATTCGCGTGCGCCGGTGATCATGCCCGGCCAGGTGCCGACCATCTTCGCATAAGGCGCGATTTCGGCGCGCTGCGCCGGCGTCATTCTGGCCAGGTCATTCTTGCCTGGCCCCACATTCTCCGGTTCCAGGGCGCCGACCGTGATGAGCACGCGCGGCGCGATGCGCTGGGTTGTCACGGCAGCGGCGAACTGCTTTTCGTCGTCAAGCACCGCGCCGCCATCGTACCAAACAATGGGACTGGCGGGGATAAAGGTGCGGAACGCGGTCGGCTCGGTAAACAGCGCGCGCACCACGGCAAGTCCGCCGGACGAATGGCCGAACAGGGCCTGGTTGTTGCGGTCGATGGGGACCAGCGCCTCCACCTTGGGCTTGATCTCTTTTTCGATCACCGCCAGGAACGCGTCCACATCGCCCGTTTCGGGGCCGATGATTTTTTCGGCAAAGGCGGGCGCGCGATGCTCAGGCTTGACCGGCCATTTGAAATCGTAATCGCGCATGGTTTGGAAGGCCTCGAGCGCCATGGCGCCGTCCAGGGGCTTGGCATTGCCGGGCTTCGCTTGGCGCGCGATCACGGCCTTGTCGTTCAAGGCTCCATGGCCGATGCCCACCACCACCGCCGCCTTGTCGCCCAGAACGTCGGAGGCGATAGCCGCCTCCGGAAAGTAGAGTTCGCCGTCCAGCACATAGAGAACGGGATAGCCCGCCTTGGGCCGCGGCGCGAACATCGGGATGCTGATTTGGATGGTATAGGGTTCTTTATCAATCGCGGATGTGAAGCGGATGATCCGGCTGTTGGGGATCGCGGCCTCGGCGGGGAAAAGCCTGCCGTCATCTGCTTGCGCGGGATGTGCAGCCAAAATTGCCATTGCCAAAAGCAATCCCGCACCGCACGTCCGATATGTCATTCCGATCTCCCGCTTCTCACGGTTTGCAGAACACGCAGAGCTTGTTGCCGGTCGGATCGCGCAGATAGGCGCCGTACCAGCTCGTCTTCTCCGGCGGCCTAAAGCCCGGCGCGCCCTCGTCGCTGCCGCCGGCCGCGATCCCCGCCTTGTGTGCCGCCTTCACCTCGTCCTGGGTCTTGGCATTGAAGCCGATCATCATGCCATTGCCGAAACTCGCTTGCTTGCCGTCGAAGGGCGGGCAGACAAAGACATTGTAGCTGTCCGAGCTTTTCGGGCCATAACCGATCCAGCTGCCATCGGCGAATTTTCGTTCATGCCCGAATGCGCCGAAAAACGCGTCATAGAACTTGCCCGACACTTCGCTGTCCTTGGCGCCGATGGTGACATAACCGATCATCCGATACCTCCTTGCAATTTGGGCGGCATATTAGGCTGTGCCGGGGTTCAAATGCCATTTTTCTGACTTTCCCTGTCCCCGTCCGGGGGGAGAGGGCCGCTCTCTCAAGCACCAATGTCCGCTTTGGGTCAGAAGGGGTCATTCAGCTCGTCTTTCTGCCAAGGGGATTGCGGTTGTCTACGCCCTCGCCCCGCGGAAATGTCAACGCGGCCTGGGTCTGGGCGCGCGCGTCTCCTTGTTCTGCCCGTACGATGATGTCTCGAACCCTCAGGGAGACCTGATGAGCTTCTGTTCCGGCACTGCGCCGCTGGCATCGATAACGATGACACTGGAAGTTGGACTGAGGCCTCGCGAAGGCTGGGGAACTGGCATCTGCTTGGTGTGGTCATAATAGGCAGGCCAAATTAGGCTTGCGCACAAGGCTAAAATCGCGACCGCAGCGGCAGAGGAAATCCACGCCCAAGGAAATGCCCGTATATTTTCCACCGGCTTTGCGTTTGCAATATCGCGTTCCGCCGAATGAGACTTTTCCGAACTGTCTGGCATTAATTCACGCGCCTGAAATCCAGCGTGCGATTGATAAATTTCCGAATCGGGACCCGCTGAGAAGTCAGGCTGTAGATGGCTATACGGATCTTGAATGGGACATTTATTCTCTGGGTCTGGCACCGCGGAAGGTGCCGCCTCCGCGATGAGAGGGAGTTCGGCGAATTTCAAAGAAACGCCTGTCCGATTTGAAAGTGTTTCCTCTAGCAACAAGAGAGCGTTGGATTGTTCGCCGGCAGCTTCTTCCGTTATGGCTTCCGGTATCGAAATCGCACGCTCGCAAATGCGCAACCGACGATCCAGCCAGTCTTCCTCGGTTGTCCATGTTTCTGGCTTGGTTTTTTGGTATGGATTTTCTTCCTCAATAAGCTCTTCTTTTTGTGTCGCCGTGTTTATCGCGCCGTTGGTAGGGAAATATTGACGAATTTTCGTTCGACCCAATCCAGTCTTTTTGCACAAGGTCGCGATGGATAACTGGTCCACGCCTATTGAACGCAGGGAGCGCGCCGCCTCAAGCAGTTTTGCCCGGACACCCCTGTTCATCATTCGTTTTTTCTATCACCGTAAAACTTAAATATTACCTACTGAATTTGCTAACTCTGCCGCGGTTCAACACCTAGCGCGACCAATTGCAATTGGGGCGCCATGTCCGCTTTGGGTCAAAAGCGGATATTCACCCAGCGTATGCTTTGCGCCAAAAGCGGACTGACCTGAAGGGATAGTTGCCTATGCACCTCAGCTTATTTCCGGTCCAAAAAACGGCCGCGCCAACGGCTTTCAGTGGCTCGCATAACACGGATGCCGCATCCTAACTCTCAGTGACTGTGATGCTCGGCCTTTGCAAACGCCCATAGCGCCAAGATCATTCTCTTGCGTTTTTTGAGAATACGTTCCGCTAACCGCGCGACTATTTCAGGCCCAGGGAGTCGGTAATCTGGTTTGTTATGAAAGACCCCTGTTGCCGGATACCCGTATCTGAATTGGTGCGGTAGATCGCTTTAAGATAGGCCAGATCGGCGTCGGTCATCCCCTTGGGCTTCAGGTCCGCATTGCAGGCAGTCGAAACCAGATTGGCGATGCTGGGAATGGCTTTGCAATTATCGAAATCTTGGCTTTGGGAAAAGATCAGCACGGTGATGTAATCGGCTATGGCGCCCAGCGAATAATCCTGGGTCTTGTTGGTGTCGGCGACGACATAGATATGCGACAGTTCGCTGCTGAGGCCATTGGTGATACGGGATCCGGTGGCGCTGGCGAAAGTGGCTGAACTGAAATTCTGAAGCGCGCTGTTCGAAGGCGTGGTGGGAATAGGGCTGTCCTGACTATCCTGAATTAGAAATCCATTGTTGTCGCGGGTTGCCGTGTTGTACCAGGCTTGGACGGGATAGCGCATATTTTCGGCCGCATCGGACTGGGACGGCGTGGCCCCCAGCAGGCGCGCACCGAGGCCGTTCACCCGGCTCAGGAAATCATGCGGCTTGTCTGTGAAAATGATCTCGACATTAAGGCGGCATGGCAAAGACTGGACATAGATACCAACTTGCACTGCGGTGTTTTCGACCCTGTCGGTAACGAACTGGTTGTACTGGGCTTGGGAAAGCCCATAGGTCCGGGTGCAAATGCCGGCCTTCCATTGTGCGATTTTTCCGGCGGAGAGCGTCGCGGACTTGACATAAGACTGGACGAACTGGCTGATCGCGTTTTTGGGGTCGTCGCCAAACCATTTGGGCTCGGTGGTAACCACGCCTGCGGCCTGGGAGATTGCGGGCCCTGTCGCTGTGCAAGCCAGCGCGATCCCCAAACATGCAACGATTGCAGCGCGCTTCATGCCGCTCACCCCCGGCGTGACCGCCGCTGTTGCGATAGAACTCTTACGGATGTAAGACTACGATCGAGGCTCTATTCTGTCAATCCATGGTGAACAAGCCCCGGCTCAGCAAGCTTGAATTCAAGCTGATGGAAGTACTTTGGACGCGCGGCATCGTCTCGATACGCGAGATTCAGGAGGGCCTGCCCGGAAAGTCGCCCTTGTCCATTTCTGCCATCCAGACATTGCTTTACCGGCTGGAAGCAAAGAAGGCCGTGCGGCGGTCCCGAAAACAGGGCAAAGCCATTCTATTCGAGGCGGCGATTACCCGCCTCGCCGCGCAAAGCCAGTTGATTGACGAATTCCTGGACATGTTCGGCGGACTGATCCAGCCGGTGATCGTTCGTCTGGTTGAAACGGAGAAACTCGGCGCCGCCGATCTGGCGGAGATCGAAAAACTGGTGCGCGAAGCGGAAAAAAAGAAAAAGCAGAAATGAGCGCGCTTCTCGACCATCTATGGCAATCCACGGTTTTTGCGCTGGGCGTTTATCTTGTTACTCTGGCACTGCGCCGCAACCGGGCGGCGTTGCGATACGGTCTTTGGTTCGCCGCTTCGGTGAAATTCCTCCTTCCGTTTTCGCTACTCATCGCACTTGCCAGCGAAGTCATTCTTCCCCTCACGGCCCCGCTCATCACTTCGCCCAATGCCTATGTTGCGCAAGAAGCGGTTCAGCCCTTCGCCGTAATGGCGTCCCAATTCATGCCGCCCGCGGCGGCGGGGCCGAAGGGGATGATGATATTGGCCGCCTTGTGGGCGGCTGGTTTTGCCTTCATTCTGGGGCTCTGGCTGCTTCATTCCTGGCGGCTCAGCCGGACTCTCGCAAGCGCGGCGGATGCACCCATGGCCGGCCCCCTGCCGGTGAAATTTTCATCGTCCAGTTTGGAGCCCGGCCTGGTGGGGCTGTGGCGCCCTGTCTTGCTTCTTCCGGAAGGCATCGCGGCGCGGCTTTCGCCGGCGGAAATGACAGCGGTGATGGCGCATGAATTGTGCCATCATCGCCGCCGCGACAACCTCACCGCCGCCGTCCATATGGGTGTGGTAGCACTGTTCTGGTTCTATCCGCTGGTCTGGTGGATCGGGACGCGGCTGATCGAGGAGCGCGAGCGCGCATGTGACGAAGATGTGGTCGCATCGGGCAACGATCCCAACGACTATGCCGCGGGCATTTTCAAAGTCTGCCAATTCTACAGGCGATCACCGCTGCCTTGCGCGGCGGGCATTTCGGGCACGGATTTGCGAAAGCGCATTAAGGCAATTGTCGAGGGCTGCGGGACGCTTCGGCTCAACTCCGCCAGGAAGGTCCTGCTCGTCGGCTCGGCCGCCGCCGTTCTGGCTGCACCGCTGTTGATGGGTCTTTCGGCGCCGCTGATGATCAGGGGGAACCCTTTGGATTTGCAAACAGCGTTCAATTTGCCGGCGTCGATCACATCCTCGCCCCAGTATATCGAGCAGACGCGGCCGCACAAAGTCATCGCCTTCGACCCCGCGTCTTTCGACAAATTTGTCGGCTATTACCGGCGCGGGCCGCGCGGGATCACTCAAGTCACGCGCGATGGCTCGCATTTTTATATCAGGGCCACTTTGCAGTCGCGGTATGAGATTTATCCCGACGCCCCCAACGAATTTTTTTCCGACGTCATCTATGCCCAGTGGCGTTTTGAAAGCGATGCACAAGGAAAGATAACAGGTTTCGATCTGCATCAGATGGGATTGGTCCTGCACGCGCCACGCATGGATGACGCCGAAGGCCGGCGCTTGTATACGAAACTGGAACAACCCTTGCGCGACCGGATCAAAAGCAACATGCCGTCTCCCGGCACCGAGGATTGGCTTCGCCGCTATATTCTTGCGCTGGAAAGTGGCAAGCCTAATTATGATGCGATGCCGCCCGTGGCGGCCGCAAATCTGCGCAAGCAATACCCGTTTGTCCAATCCCGGCTGAAGAATTGGGGCGCCTTCAAGTCCATCCGCTTCAACCATGTGGGCCCGTACGGCCAGGATTTCTACGACGTGCATTTCGCCAATGGCTATGTTGAATACTGGATAAAGCCCCTGGACCGGACCGGACAACCCCAAGGCCGGCCGATGGTGACAGAGCTGCAGTTTCATTTTAACGGCGGGCTGTTCGATTAGAACGCGGTTTCTTGGCGCAGACATGCAGATTCAAGTCATCCGCGTTGACACGATCGCGGCAGCTGCGTAGTCTTACATAAGTAAGACTTATATCGCAAGAATTCCAAGGCCGACATTCTCACCACGCACCGGAGGATCTGGATTATGCGCATGCTTTCGCTCGCCCTGTCTGCTGCTTGTCTGTTTGCAGTTTTTGGTTGTGCGCAAACCGAAACTCCGCCGCCCCAAAATGCCGCCACCGACGCCAAGCAGGCGCCGTCTGAAGACAAGCAAAAGATCTGCGTTGACCAGAATGACAGCACCGGTTCGCGTATGGGCTCACGGCTCGTCTGTTATACCAAGAAGGAATGGGACGCGCTGCCAGGCAAAAGGCGGTGAAGGTGCCTCTATGGTCCGATTTCAAGGGCCGTAACATCTGAGGCAATACCGATTGCCGTGGGCAGGGTTGTTCCAATGATCTGTTTTGAAATGGTAACGACAACTCGGTCGCAACGGTATCCGATTTATTGCAGCTGTTAGGAATACCCGCTTTGGGTCAATAGCGGACATTCATGAGCCAGTGTTAGAGCGAAGAAATTTGCCGTGCTGCGCGCGGCCCGGCTGGCCCTTCGCTTGCGCTTCGGGCGTTCGTCGCTCTCGCAGGTCCACAGGACCTGCTCTCGCGCTCCGCGCGCCGCTCCTCACTCAAGCAATAATATCCGGCAGCAAATTGGTATTGATCTCTGCGATCTCGTCTTTCAGATACAGCTTGCGCTTCTTCAGCCGCGACAGCGCCAGTTGATCGCTGCCGGATTTCTCCATGGCGTCAATCGCGGCGTCCAGGTCGCGATGCTCCTGCACCAGGGTGGCAAGTCGCGCCCGCAGCGTCACTTCATCTGGTTTGGTGACTTCGCTGCTCATGACCTTTTCTTACCGCTTTTGCGCACGCCGCCGCCAATGTCTTCGCCCCAACGTTTCATCACCGGCCACTGATAGCCCAAAAGGTCAAGCGCTTTCCCCACTATCTGGTCCACCAGGTCGGCCAGGGTCTTGGGTTCGGCATAAAAGGCCGGCATTGGCGGCAGGATGATCGCCCCCATTTCCGAAAGGCTCACCAGGGTCCGCAAATGGCCCAGATGCAGCGGCGTCTCCCGCACCATCAGGATCAGGGGCCGCTTTTCCTTCAGGGTCACATCGGCGGCGCGGGTAAGCAGCGACGTCGTCACCCCGGTGGCAATCTCGCTCATGCTGCGCACCGAGCAGGGGGCCACGATCATGCCGTCCGTCTTGAAGCTGCCGCTGGCGATCGGCGCGCCGATATCGCCAATGGCGTAGCGATGATCGGCCTTGGCCGCGACCTGTTTGGGAGTAAGCTTTGTTTCATAGCCGATGGTCATTTCGGCGGGTTTGGTCATCACCAGGTGCGATTCGATTTCAAGATCGTTAAGCGCTTCCAGCAGCCTGATGCCATAGGCAACGCCCGAGGCGCCGGAAAGTCCAACCACCAGCCGGCCCCTTGAGGAAGCCTTAACCACCTTGTTTTTGCTTTCTGCCCCGCTCATGGGGCGTTCCTTACCACCCGGGCCGTCAGGGGCGAAAGGGCTTCGGTTCCGGTTCTTTTTTGGCGTGACAGCGCCCCTGGATGGTGGTTTAATTTTCCGGCCCAACCGATGAGGTGAAAGCATGGCATCAGACGGACAGTTCGAGCATCTCGCTGACCAGCATAGAAAACTTGAAGAAATCATCGCCGCCGAAATGACCCACCCCGATTGGGATGAAACCAGGGTCGCGGCCCTCAAAAAGCAAAAGCTTCGAATAAAAGACGAACTGGAACGGCTGAAAGCCGTTCACTGAGGGGAACGTCTCGCCACAGGCGAGCTTCTCGCGCCGCCTCCCTCGCTTCGCTTGAAGAGGGACCAGCTTTTCTAAGCTCGTTGCGCTCGCTAAGAAAAGCTAGGCCCGAGCTTGGGCAAGCGGCACGTTGCGCCGCTGACCTCACTCTAAGTCTCTTGCCATCTCACGCAGCCGAAATTTCTGAATTTTCCCTGTCGAGGTTTTTGGCAGTTCCAGAAACACGACACGCCGGGGCGCCTTGAATTTGGCCATGTTTTCCCGCGCGAAAGCGATGATATCGTCTTCGCTCACATTTTCGTGCCCGCGCCTTTTTTCAACAAAGGCGCACGGGCTCTCGCCCCATTTCTCATCGGGCTTGGCGACAACGGCGGCGAACAGCACGGCGGGGTGCCGTGTCAGAACATTCTCCACCTCGATGGATGAGATGTTCTCCCCGCCGGAAATAATGATGTCCTTGCTGCGGTCCTTGAGCTGGACATAGCCGTCTTCATCCATCACCCCCAGATCGCCGGAATGAAACCAGCCGCCGGCAAACGCCTGGCGCGTCGCCGCCTCGTTTTTCAGGTAGCCTTTCATCACCAGATTGCCGCGGAACATCACTTCGCCCAGCGCGCCGGCCGCCACCGGCTCCATGGTCTCGGGATCGAGTACCTGCAGCGCTTCCAGGGCGTGATAGCGCACGCCCTGGCGCGCTTTTTTTGCGGCCCGGCCCGCCGCATCCAGCGCGTTCCATTCCTCATGCCACTCATTGACCACGGCGGGGCCATAGACTTCGGTCAGGCCATAGACATGCACCACCTCAAAACCGGCCGCGTCCATCGCCGCCAATGCGGCCGGCGGGGGCGGCGCGGCGGCGACCATGAAGGTGACGCGCTGGGGAAAGCCCCGCCTTTCGCTGGCGTCGGCATTCAGCAAGGCCGACATCACGACGGGCGCGCCGCACAGATGGGTCACGCCATGCTCTGCCAGGGCATCATAAATCGCCCCGGCCCGCACCCAGCGCAGGCAGACATGGGTTCCCGCCACCACCGAAAGGGTCCAGGGAAAGCACCAGCCATTGCAATGAAACATCGGCAGGGTCCACAGCAGCACGGCATGGCGCGGCACCTCGCCCGCCAGCACATTGGAATAGCCCATCAGCGCCGCGCCGCGATGATGGCAGACCACGCCTTTGGGATTTCCGGTGGTGCCGGAGGTATAGTTGAGCGCAATCGCGTCCCATTCGTCATGCGGCATCATCCAGGCGAAATCCGCCTCGCCGCTCTGGACAAAGGCTTCGTAATCCTCGCCCAGACGGGCGCCTTGTTGCGGAAATTCGGGATCGTCATAATCGATCACCAGCGGCGGATTTTTCAACAGCGCCAGCGCGTCCTTGATGGTGCCGGAGAATTCGCGGTCGGTGATCAGTATTTTCGCCCCGCCATGCTCCAGCATGAAGGCGATGGTGGGCGCATCCAGCCGCGTGTTGATGGCGTTCAGCACCCCGCCCGCCATCGGCACGCCGTGATGGGCCTCCAGCATGGCGGGCGTATTGGCCAGCATCACCGCCACCGTGTCGTTCTTTCTTATGCCGCGCGCCGACAGCGCCGAAGCCAGTTTGCGGCAGCGCCGATAGAACTCCGCGTAAGGCATCCGCATCTGCCCATGGATCACCGCGATGGTTTGCGGAAAGGTGGAAGCGGCGCGTTCCAGATGGCTGAGAGGCGTCATCGGCTGGAAGTTGGCGGGATTGCGGTCAAGCCCCGTGTTGTAAGGACTGGCGCCCAGTTTGAGGCGCGGGCCGCCCGGCGCCAGCCGGCGCGCCGGACGCTTGCGCGGATGCGGCAGGGCAGGCGGCGCAGCGTTTTTCTTGGCTGGTTTTTTGGCGGCCGGGATGCGAAGCGTCGCGCGCTTTGCCGCGCGCCTGATTTTTTTGCTTCCTGTTTTCTTCTTCTTTGCCATCTGACCCGCCGCACATACGCTAAAGAATGGCAGCCTTTGCGGCAAGGCGATGCCCCTGCTAGAAAGCCTGTCTAAGGAGTCCCATGTCGGATATCGCCCAACCGCGGGGTCTTCGCGCGCTTTATGCCTGGATGCTGAAAAATGCGGCGGGGCGTCATGCCTGGGCGGCGCTGGCCTGCTTTGCCTTCGCCGAAGCGTCATTTTTTCCCATTCCGCCCGATGTGATGCTGCTGCCGATGATGGTGGCCGACCGCAGGAACGCCTTCAAACTGGCGGCCTGGTGCGCCTTCTGGTCGGTGATGGGGGGCATGCTGGGCTATGCCATCGGGGCGCTGTTCTGGAACACGCTGGGCCTGTGGCTGATCGGGGTGCTGCACATCCCGCTTCCCAAGGTCGAGCATTACCGCGAAACCTTTGCCGCCCACGCCTATATGATCATGGTGCAGGGCGCCACGCCGATCCCTTACAAGCTGGTGACCATCGCCTCGGGTCTGGCGGGCGTGCCGTTCTTCGCCTTCATGTTTTTTTCCGCGATTACGCGCTCCTTCCGCTTTGTGGTGCTGGAAGGCTTTCTGGTGCATTTCTTCGGCGCCCAGGCTAAGGCGCTGCTGGAAAAATATTTGGAACTGGCGCTGATCCTGTTTCTGGCTGTCGTGGTTCTCGGCGTAGTGGCCGCGATCTACTTGTAGTCAGTCCTGCTCCAACTCAGCCGATGTCTTGTAATCGTCCGGCGCGGGCGCGCCTTCGCCGATTTCCGGCAGGCGCGCGGGCGGCGCCAGGGTTTCGCTGACCGGCTTCAAGGTCGCGCCTTTCTTGGCGGCGCGCTTCAAGGCCCGTTCATGCTTGAGGCTGGCGCGCGTCACCGCCAGATCAAGCTCCAGCTGCGAACACAGGCCCAGCGTCACCGGGTCCACCGCCTTGATGTTGGTGGCGTTCCAGTGCGAACGCTCGCGAATCTTCTGGATGGTCGCCTTGGTGGTGCCGATCAGCTTGATGATGTCGGCATCGGCGAATTCGGGATGATTGCGGATGATCCAGTAGACCGCGTCCGGCTTGTCATGGCGCTTGCTGACGGGGGTATAGCGCGGCGCGCGCTTGAGCCTTACGCCCGGCATCTTGTGCTTGGGTGTCGCCATCTTGAGGCGTTTTTTGGGATCCCTTTCGGCCTCCTGGATCTGCTCGCGGGTGAGCTGACCGCTGGTTACAGGGTCCTGGCCCTTGATGCCCTTGGCGACATCGTCATCGGCGATGCCTTTGACTTCCAAGGGATGCAGTCCGCAGAAATCGGCGATCTGCTCGAAGGTGAGCCCGGTATTGTCCACCAGCCAGACGGCGGTGGCTTTGGGCATCAGGGGTTTTTGTTCGACGGCCATAGGTCTTTCCTTTCCCGGGCGAGGCTTTCCACCTCGTCCCTTCGCTCGATTGTTGAATGCTCGAGGAAGGTCGGTGTTTTAGCCTTGTTGCGGCTCGAGGCCAAGAACTTTCCAAAACCCCCGAAATGCGGGTTAACTCACGGAACCAGCAGGATTTTCCCGATATGGCCGGAAGCGGCCATGATTTCATGGGCTTTCTGAGCCTCAGCCAAAGGCAGGCGCGCCTCCACCACCGGCTTGATCTTGCCCTCCGCGACCAGCGGCCAGACCTCGCGCACCAGGGCGTCGCGAATGGCGGCTTTTTCGTGCCGGCTGCGGTTGCGCAAGGTGGTGCCCATCAGGGCCAACCGCTTGATCATCAGCGGCATGAAATTGATCTCGACGGCCGCGCCTTTTTGATAAGCGATATTGACGATGCGGCCCCACATCGCCGCGGCGGTCATGTTGCGCTGAATATAATCGCCGCCCACCATGTCCAAAATCACGTCCACGCCCTTGCCCCCGGTCTCGGCCTGGATCACGGCGACAAAATCCTCGGTCTTGTAGTTGATGGCCCTTTTGGCGCCCAACGCGATACAGGCCTTGCATTTTTCATCACTGCCGGCGGTGGTGAACACCTCATGGCCGCGCGCCGCCAGAAGCTGGATGGCGTTGACTCCGATGCCGCTGGAGCCGCCATGCACCAGCACACGCTCGCCGGGCCTCAGCCATGCGCTGTCGAAGAGATTGGTCCAAACGGTAAATAGGGCCTCGGGAAATGCTGCGGCGTCCACCAGCTCCAACACTTTCGGCACGGCAAGGCAGGACGATGCCGCCGCCACCGCATATTCCGCATAGCCGCCGCCCGGAATCAGGGCGCAAACAGGATCACCCGCCGCCCAGTCGTTAACGCCGTCGCCCAGCGCCGCAACGACGCCGGAAACTTCCATGCCCAGGATCGGCGAGGCGCCTGCAGGCGGGGGATAAAAGCCCTTTGCCTGGGCCAGGTCGGCATGGTTGAGGCCGGCGCCGGCGACTTCTATCAGGATTTCGCCCGGTCCGGGCTCGGGCCTTGGGGCATCGTGCACCACCAGGCGGTATTGCGGACCGGGGTTTTCGATTGCAATCGCTTGCATGACAAGTCCCACCGGTTGCGCGATATTGGGCGCATTTTGGTCGCGCCGCCAACGGGAAACGTGCCTACGCTGTTGCTAGGCACCACACTTTCCCTGGCGGCGCTCCTGCGCCGACCCTAGCTGGAAAGACTTTCCATGGATAGCGACGATCTCAGCCCGCGCAAAAAACTCCCCGACATTCAACTCGGCGAAGATATTTCCACCCTGTCGGCGCATGAATTGGAGGCGCGCATCAAGCGGCTGGAAGACGAAATCGCACGTTGCAAAGCCGAGATTTCCGCCCGCCATGCGACACGATCGGCAGCGGAGAATTTTTTCAAGCGCTGAGCACGTCAGTCAATTCTATGAACAATAAGAATATTCAATGTTAATATACACAATATGACTTTGGCGCCGCCGCCTCAATCGCGCTATTTACCAAGAGAAAGGCTTTCGCGCCGCGCCGGCAATTGCTAGCGTCCGGTCCTCAAAAGAAGAAACGGGGGAAGCATGCGTCGCGGCGAAGTCGAAGTCTTGAAAGGCATGACGCAGAAATCATTCACCGGCTCAAGCCTGTTTGAAAAAACCTTCGACGAAGGCATGGCGCTGGTTGAGGAAACCGCACGCTATCTCGACGGCAGGGGGCGTGAAGAGTCGCGCGGCCTGCCGCGCCGGGCGGCGATGCTCTATGCCGGTGAAAGCATGCGGGTCACGACGCGGTTGATGCAGGCGGCAAGCTGGCTTCTGGTGCAACGGGCGGTGCATGACGGCGATATGGAAGCCGATGCCGCGTCCCAGGATCGCTATCGCCTCGGCTCCAAGGAAATCTGCCTGGGAAAGTCGGTTGAAGCGGTGGAAAGCCTGCCCTCCGCGCTGCAGGATCTCTTGCAGCGCAGCGACAATCTTTACCGCCGCATTGCGCGGCTGGACGATGTCCTGTTTGGCGGCGCCGGTCCCCTGCCGGGCGCGCGCGGCCAACTTGACACTCTGGCACAGGCCTTCAGCGCGGATTGAGCGTGGTCCGTTCAGGACTTTATAGTCGCCGGCGGCAGCGTCGTGCGACGGCGAGCGAATCCTTTAGGATTTCACGAAGCCAGAAAACTTCTTATTGGTCGCTAGCGACAGCGTAGCGACCGTCAAGCGAAAACGATTTAGGACTTCACAAATCCGGCAAATTTTTTGTTAAACCGGGTAAGCCGCCCACCGCGATCCATCAGCTGCTGCTGGCCGCCGGTCCAGGCCGGGTGCGTGGTCGGGTCGATGTCCAGGGTCACCTTCTGGCCAGGCTGGCCATAGGTGGTGCGGGTCCTGTAGGTCGTGCCGTCGTTCAGCTGAACTTCGACGAAATGATAGGCGGGATGGATGCCCTTTTTCATGGAAACGACCTTCTGGCTGCCGGAAGGCGCGGCTTATAAGGGAGGGCCTGCCCCCTGACAAGCCTTTGGCGCTGCACGCCCGCCCCTATATAAGCCCCTGAACCCTTGAAAAAGGCCCCGCTTGGCGCCCCGCAATGACATTGAAGAGGCACGGATGTCCGGGCGGCCAAAATCCCGCTCCGTGGCGCCCTTGGCCGGGGTTTTGCCCTTCCTGCGCCCCTATCGCGGGCGTATTGCCGCCGGCCTGACCGCCCTTGTCTGTTCTTCGACCGCTACCCTGGTGCTGCCTTTCTTTGCCCGGGGCCTCCTGGACCATGGCTTTTCCGCGCAGGAAGCGGGGGAGGTCGGCCGCTATTTCCTGGCCTTTGTCGGGGCGGCGGCGGTTTTGGGCCTGTCCTCGGCGACACGGTTTTATTTCGTCACCTGGCTGGGCGAGCGGGTGACCGCCGATATCCGCAAGGCCGTGTTCAGCAATGTGCTGGGCCTGACGCCCGCCTTTTTCGAGATTACGCGCACCGGCGAGGTGTTGTCGCGCCTGACCGCCGACACCACCCTGGTGCAGACCGTGATCGGGTCCTCCGCCTCGGTCGCGCTGCGAAACCTCGTCACATTGTCGGGGGGAATGGTGCTGATGTTCTTCACCAGTCTCAAGTTGACAATGCTGATCCTGGTCGCAGTGCTGGTGATCATGCTGCCCCTGATCCTGTTCGGCCGCTGGGTCCGGGCGCTCAGCCGCACCAGCCAGGACCGCATTGCCGATTCAAGCGCGCGCGCCAGCGAAACCCTCAATGCCGTTCAGACGGTGCAGGCCTTTACCCATGAGCGCGAGGAGCGCGTCGTCTTCGGCGGAACAGTGGAAAGTTCTTTCGACGCCGCCATCATCCGCACCCGCGCCCGCGCGGTCATGACCGCGGTGGTGATCTTCTCCTTCTTCACGGCGCTGGCCAGCGTGCTGTTTGTGGGCGCGCAGGATGTGATCGCGCACCGCATGACGGGCGGCCTGCTTCTGCAATTCATTCTGTTGGGCGGTCTGGTAGCAGGCGGCGTGGGGTCTTTGTCTGAAGTCTGGGGCGATCTGCAGCGCGCCGCCGGCGCCTCGGAGCGGTTGATGGAGCTGCTGCACCAGAAGCCGGCCATCGCGCCTCCGCTGCATCCCCAAAATCTGCCCAGGCCGGCGCGCGGTGCCATCGCCTTCCGCAATGTGACATTCCATTATCCTTCGCGCCCCGACAGCGCCGCTCTGCGGGATTTTTCGCTCAGCGTGACCCCGGGCGAGGCCATCGCGCTGGTGGGGCCGTCGGGCGCCGGCAAATCCACCGTGTTCCAGCTCCTGCTGCGTTTCTTTGCCGCGCAACAGGGCCAGGTCCTGTTTGATGGCGTGGATATTGCCAATCTCGATCCCGTGGCTCTTCGCGGCGCCATCGCCGTGGTGGCGCAGGACCCGGTGATTTTTTCCGGCAGCATCGGAGCCAATATCGCCTATGGCAAGGAAGGCGCCGGGCCGGAGGCGGTGCGCCTCGCCGCAGATGCCGCCGCCGCCACCGAGTTCATCGAGAAAATGCCGTTGGGCTTCGACACGCTGGTCGGTGAACGCGGCGTCACGCTCTCTGGCGGCCAGCGCCAGCGCATCGCCATCGCCCGTGCCATTCTGCGCGACGCGCCGCTCCTGCTGCTGGACGAAGCGACCAGCGCGCTGGATGCCGAAAATGAACTTCTGGTGCAGCAGGGCCTGGCCAACCTGATGGTCGGACGCACCACGATCGTGATCGCCCATCGTCTTGCCACCATTCAGAAGCTGGCCCGCATTGTGGTGATGGACCAGGGCCGGGTGGTGGGCGAAGGCAGCCATGGCGAGCTGGTGGAGCAGGGCGGTCTTTATGCGCGGCTGGCGCAATTGCAATTCACCCAGGGACCGCTTGAGGCGTCGGCATGAGCCCCTGGATCAAGGCCCTCCTGACCTGGGCCGCCGTGATTGCCGCGGTGGCGGTGTTTTTCACTGTGCGCTACCAGATGGTTCAGGGCGCTTTCAACAGAATCGAAGCGGTGTCGCCCGGCGTTTGCCGCGACATCGCCGTTGGTATTCATGGGCCGGAAGATTTCGAGATCGACGCCCCCCACAATGTCATTTTCGTATCCTCCCTCAATCGCCAGGCAGCGGTCCCCAATTCCGATCCGCATGACGGCCTCTATATTCTGAAACTCGACGATCCGGCCGCGCCTGCCGTGAAGCTGGCGGGCACGCCGCTGGACTTTCATCCTCATGGCATCAGCCTTTTGCGTGATGCGGACGGCAGCGAAACCCTGATGGTGATCGACCATAAGCCGGGGGGCCGGCAGATGATCGAAATCTATGGCGTGAATTTCGCCGCTGGGGCGCCCAAAATCAGCCAGCAATCGGCCATTCAGAGCGGCGTGCTGGTCAGCCCCAATGACCTGGCCGCCATCGCGCCGGACAGGTTTTACGTCACCAACGATCATATCACCAAAACCGCACTGGGCCGTTTTGCCGAGGATTATCTGCTTTGGCCGCATGCCGATGTGATGGCCTACAACGGAACCGGCTTTCGCATCGCCACCCAGCGCATTGCCTTGCCCAATGGCGTCCTGGCGAAGGGCGGATTTCTCTATGTCACCGCCATGAACGAACGCCGGCTGCTGGCTTTCAGCCGCGAGGATTTCTTTGGCGACCTGACCCCGATCGGCGGGATCTCCCTTCCGGCGCGGCTGGACAATATTTCCATCGATGCCGCCGGCGATTTGATTGTCGCGGGGCAGGGCAAGCCGGGATCGGCTCAGGTGTTTCGCGTGCGCCTCGGCCCCGACGGCGTGCCGCTTAGTTATGAAACACTTTTCAGCGATGATGGGCACAGATTGAACGGCGCCAGTTCCGCCGCCATCTATGGCGGGCATCTTTTCATCGGCTCGGCGCGCGACAGCAAAATGCTGGACTGCGCGATAAAATAACGGAGCATCGGCCAGGAGTTCGATAGCGCCAGCGTATCGAACGTGTAGCGGTTGGCTACGCTGACGCTAGCCAACTCCGTTAGGCCGTGCGACCATAAAAAAGGCACCATCGCTGGTGCCCTTTTTTAACGTCCCGATTAAGGGAATTTACGCGGCAACAATCTCGTTTCCTTCCGGATCGCGCAGCACATAGCCGCGGCCCCAGACGGTCTCAATATAGTTGTCGCCATCGGTCGCCGCCGCCAGTTTTTTGCGCAACTTGCAGATGAAGACGTCGATGATCTTGAGCTCGGGCTCATCCATGCCGCCATAGAGATGATTGAGGAACATCTCCTTGGTGAGGGTGGTGCCCTTGCGCAGCGAGAGCAGCTCCAGCATCTGATATTCCTTGCCGGTCAGGTGGACGCGGCTGCCATCCACTTCCACCGTCTTGGCGTCGAGGTTGACGGTGAGCTTGCCGGTGGTGATGACCGACTGGCTGTGACCCTTGGAGCGGCGCACCACCGCCTGAATGCGAGCGACCAGCTCGTCCTTGTGGAAGGGCTTGGTCATGTAATCGTCGGCGCCAAAGCCCAGGGCCCTGACCTTGGCCTCGACAATGGCGTTGCCGGAAAGAATGAGAACCGGGGTCTGCACCTTGGCGACCCGAAGCGCCTTTAAGACTTCAAAGCCGCTCATATCCGGCAGCTGCAGGTCCAGGACAATAATGTCGTAGTCATAGAGTTTACCGAGATCGATACCTTCCTCGCCGAGGTCGGTGGTGTAGACGTTAAGGCCCTCGCTGCGCAGCATCAGTTCGATGCTCCGCGCCATGGCGCTGTCGTCCTCAATCAGCAATACGCGCATGTCAGGCCCCTTTTCGTCTGGAAAGCGTGGCAGGAAGGCCCCTGCCACGGTTAATCGGTTCACAGACGTTAAGCGTAATTGGTTAACACGAACTTTAATTTGGGGCCAAATTTTTAAGGCCTTGAGAAGGCGGGATTAAGGAGCGGTTGCCGGGCAAACCTTCGCCGGACACCAATTAATCCCTTGATTCAATTTGTTAAGTTTACCGCCGCTTAAATTCTTAGCCTCAAGATGCGGCAAGACGGTCTGCAAAAAGCGGCCGAAAAGGATGCGATGCGCGCTTTGCTCAAGGAAATCGAGGCGATTCCTCCCCTGACAAGATTCGGCCGGGTGGCTCGGATCGAGGGGCTTTGCGTCGAAGTGACGGGCGCCCAGGGGGCTGTCAGCCTGGGGGGGCAGTGCCGTATAAGCATCGGAAATAACAAGAAAATTCCTTGCGAAGTGATCGGCTTCCGCGATGGCCGCGCCCTGGTGATGCCGCTGGGAAGCCTGGATGGAATCACGCTTGGCGCGCGGGCGGATTTCGAAGACCGGGCGCTTTGCCTTTATCCCTCCCGCGCCTGGCTGGGCCGGGTGGTGAACGGCTTTGGCGAAGCCATGGACGGCAAGGGCAGGCTTGCGCAGGGCACTATCGCCTATCCGTTCAAGGCCTCGCCGCCGCCCGCCACCGCGCGGGGCCGCATCGGCGCCAAGCTGGATCTGGGGGTGCGCGCCCTCAACGCCTTTGTGACCTGCTGTGCGGGTCAACGCATGGGAATTTTCGCGGGCAGCGGCGTGGGCAAATCCACGCTGCTGGCCATGCTGGCGAAGAATTCCAACGCCGATGCGATTGTTATCGGCCTGATCGGCGAGCGCGGCCGCGAGGTCAAGGAATTCATTGAAGACGAGCTTGGACCGGAAGGATTAAAGCGCAGCGTCGTGATCGCCGCGACCTCGGACGAGGCGCCACTGGTGCGCCGCCAGGCGGCCTATGTCGCCATGGCGGTGGCCGAAGGCTTGCGCGACACCGGCCTCAATGTGCTGCTGCTGATGGATTCGGTGACGCGTTTCGCCATGGCGCAGCGCGAGATCGGTCTGTCCGCGGGCGAGCCACCGGCGTCCAAGGGTTACACGCCCACCGTGTTCGCCGAGCTGCCGCGACTCTTGGAGCGCGCCGGTCCCGGCATGGCGGGGCAGGGCACGATCACCGGGCTGTTTACCGTATTGGTCGAGGGCGATGACCATAATGAGCCAGTTTCCGACGCCGTCCGCGGCATCCTGGACGGCCATATCGTGCTGGACCGTGCCATTGCGGAACGGGGACGCTTTCCCGCCATTAATATTTTGCGCTCGGTCAGCCGCGTCATGCCCGGCTGCAACAGCGAAAGCGAGCAAAACCTGGTTATCAGGGCCAAAAAGCCAATGACCATCTATGAAGACATGGCCGAATTGATACGACTGGGTGCCTATAAGGCTGGCACGAATCCTGAAGTAGACAGCGCAGTGAAGCTTTATCCGCAGCTCGAAGACTTTCTGGCACAGAAGAAAGACGAGCAGGCGGTATTGAGCGAAGGTTATGCCGCGCTGCAGGCCATTCTGGACGGCGCGGAAGGGAGAGCGGGATGAACCGGACCGATACGCTGCTGCGCCTGAAACGCTTCAAGGTTGACGAGATGAAGCGCCGCGTCGCTTCCATCGAGGCGATGCGCGCCGATCTGGAGCGCAAGCTGGTCGACCTGGACGAGAACGTCACGCGCGAAAAACAACGCGCCGGCGATTCCGATATCGGCCGCCTGGCTTTTCCATCCTTCCTGCGCTCTATCGAATCTCGGCGCGAAAATCTGCGCGCCACGATGAAGGAAATCGAACGCGAATTCGCCGTCGCGCAACTCGACCTCAACGATGCCTATCAGGACCTCAAGAGCCTGGAAGTGGCCACTGAGCAGCAGGCCAAGCGCCTTGCCGAAATGCAGGCGCGCCGCCAGCAGGCGCGTCTGGACGAGATGGCGCTTGTGCAACATCTGCGCAAACACTCGCTGCGCTCCGCCTAGGCGCTTGCCTTTTGCCTGAGGGCGTTCCGCTACGCTGTCGCTGGGAACCGCACGTGCTCACGTATGTCCGTACGCTCCGCACGATGCTCCTAGCCCTCAGCCAAAATTCTGCGCGCCACGCCAGAGTGGGCTGATCAAATAAGAAACAACAGGACTATGGCGGCAATGGCTGCTGGTCAGCGTTCCGGTTCAGTGTGGCAAAAAGGCCGCAACCGATCATGCGTCCCGGTCTGGCGGCAATTCTGCCTCCAATTGAAAGCTGGGCCTGCTGGGCTACCATGAGGGCGCTGAGTCGGCTGCTGGGTCCTTGATGTCCTTGTCGGAGACAATTTCACCCTTGCTGGGCCGCTGTGCCCTGGTGTGGTTCTACGCCAGCGGGGCAATGAATATTCTCAATCGCTGGTCGAATGTCGTCGAGCAGCTTTCGGCCAGGCATGTGCCGTTGCCGCCTCTGGTTCTGGTGGTCGCGCTGATCCTGATTGTGATGGGCTGTTTCTCGCTGCTGTTCGGTTATCACGTCCGCCACGGCGCGGTAATCCTGTTCGGCCTTACCGTTGTTGCGGCGGTGCTGTTGCATGATTTCTGGCATTTTTCAGACCCGGCGGCGCGCAGTGTCGAGTTTGAGATCTTCGCGCGTGACATCGCGATCTGCGGCGGACTTTTGCTGATGATGGGGGTTGGCGGGGGGCCGTTTGCGGTCGACAACCGTTCCAGCGGCGGCGGCGGCGGTAAAGGAAAGCACTAACGCCGCTAAAGCGCGATCCGGAAAAGTGGATACCAGTTGATACGCTGCCGCTACCAACTCCGTAAGATCGCGCGACAGTTCAATAAACCAGGGCATAATCGCGATTCAACTCATCGCGATTATGCTCTAGTCGAGAAGCATTTTTGCCAGAAGCTCTGGCGCAAGTGTTTCCAGGCAATCGTCCGCGCGCGGACCATAGGTGACATGGGCAAGAGCAGCGCCCGAAGCCGCCGCCGCGACAGTGGCGCCCAGGCGTGAGGTGCGATCCAGTCCGGTGACGATGACGCGCGGCAAGCGCAGCGCGCTGACGATTTCGGCGACATCTTGCGCATCGCTGGTGGCCGAAATCACGCCCAGACTTTCCACGCCTTCCGCTTCGCCCAATGCGGCGAAAGCATTCAGCGCCCGGCGATTGGCCGGGTTGAAGCCCTGCGCTTCCATCACCATCAGGCTCTCGCTCTGGAATGTGGCGGTACGAAACAGGGCCAGGCCATCGGCGGCATTGGCAAGTTCCACCCGGCGGCCCGACAGCAAGGCGATATGTGCGATCTTGGCGGCAACGGCACTTTTTCCCGCGCCGCCCGGTCCCAACAGAAGGATGCCGCGGGCTTTTTCGAAATCGATCGGCTCAAGCCGCATGCGCACGGCGAGGGCCCGGGCCAGCGCCTCGTCTTGCGTCGCCGCGGGCCAGGCTTCGGCGTCGCGGACCAGAGCCTCGATCAGATGCTCGGGCAGGCGATGCTGTTTGAGGGCGGTGGTCAAAGACAGGCGCTGACTGTGCGCGGCGCGCGGAAAGTCCAGCAATGTGGCGCTCTGCTTGAATTGAATCAGCGCTCCCATGGCCGGCCTCCTAGATCTGGCCAAGGGTGCGCAGGCGCACCGAGGCATGGATTTCATTCTGGCTCATCACCACGGTCTGGGCGCGGAAGCGTTCGATGATCGAGCGCACAAAGGGCCGCACCTGCGGGCTGGTGAGCAGGACGGGCACTTCATTCTTGCTGCCGGCCTCGTCGAAGCGTTCACGCACCGTCTGGATGAATTGCTGAAGCTGCGATGGCGCCATGGCAAGCTGGCGTTCCTCGCCCTGGCCGACGATGGCTTCGGCGAAGGCCTGTTCCCAGGTCGGCGACAGCGCAATGAGCGGCAGATAGCCGCCGGGCGAAAGATTGGCATGGCAGAGCTGGCGAGCAAGCCGGGCCCGCACATGCTCGGTGATGTAGAGCGCATTTTTGGTGTGCCCCACGGCTTCGGCGATGCCTTCCAGGATGGCGGGCAGGTCGCGGATCGAGACGCGTTCCGACAAAAGCGTCTGCAACACGCGCTGAACGCCGGTGACCGAGATTTGCGAGGGAATGAGCTCCTCCACCAGCTTCTTGTTCTCCGGCGGCAGATCGTCGAGCAGCTTCTTGGTCTCGGCATAGGAGAGCAGCTCGGACATATGGCTTTTGAGCACTTCGGTGAGATGGGTGGTCAGCACCGTACCGGGATCCACCACGGTAAAGCCGCGAAATGACGCCTCCTCGCGCAGCGCCGAGGAAACCCAGGTCGCGGGCAGGCCAAAGGCGGGCTCGCTGGTGTGCGTGCCGGGCAGGTCGATGGGCAGGCCCTTGGGGTCCATGATCAGGAAACTGCCGGGGAACAGCTCGCCTTTGCCGGAATCCACTTCCTTGACGCGGATGCGGTATTCATTGGCGCCCAGCTGCATGTTGTCGAGAATGCGCACCGCCGGCATGACAAAGCCCATTTCCTGGGCCAGTTGGCGGCGCAGCGCCTTGATCTGGTCGGTGATGCGGTGGCCCTGCACGTCGTTGATCAGGGGCAACAAGCCATAGCCCAGCTCGACGCGCAGCAGGTCGAGCGCCAGCGCGGTGGAGATCGGCTCCTCCTTGGAGGTGGCGTCGGAATTTATCTTGGCGACCTTGGCCTGTTCCTCGGCGGCGCGAGCGTCCTTGCGTTTGAAGGCATAGTAGGCCAGCGCGCCGGTGCCGCCGGCCAGGCTGGCGAACACCATGGTCGGCATGCCCGGCAGCACGGCGACAACGCCCATCACGGCGGCGGCCATGCCCAAAGCCTGGGGATAGAAGGAAAGCTGCTTTATCAGCGCCTTGTCGGTGGCGCCCTCAACGCCTGCCTTGGAGACCATCAGGCCGGCGGCGGTGGACACGATCAGGGCGGGCATTTGCGACACCAGGCCATCGCCCACCGTCAGCAGCGTGAAGGTCTGGGTGGCATCGCTGAAGCTCATGCCTTTTTGCGCCACGGCAATGATGATGCCGCCAACGACATTGATAACCACGATCAGGAGGCCGGCGATGGCGTCGCCGCGCACGAATTTGGAGGCGCCGTCCATGGCGCCGAAGAAGTTGCTTTCCGATTCCAGGTCCTTGCGGCGCTGCTTGGCTTCCTTTTCGTCGATCAGGCCGGCCGAGAGATCGGCATCAACCGCCATCTGCTTGCCGGGCATGGCGTCCAAGCTGAATCGTGCCGCCACTTCGGCGATGCGGCCGGAGCCCTTGGTAATGACGATGAAGTTCACGATGATGAGAATGGAAAAGACAATCAGGCCGATGACGAAATTGCCCTGCATGATCAGCTTGCCAAAGGCCTGGATCACATAGCCGGAAGCCGCCGTGCCCTCATTGCCATGGCCCAGGATCAACCTGGTCGACGCCAGGTTGAGCGCCAGGCGCATCATGGTGGTGAGGAGAAGGATGGTCGGGAACGAACTGAATTCCAGCGGCTTTCGGATGAACACCGCCGTCATGAGAATCAGGATCGAGAAGGACAGCGAGAAGGCCAGCGACACGTCCAGAAGCCAGGTGGGCAGCGGCACGATCAGCACCACCAGGATCGCCATGATGCCGATGGCAAGGCCCAGGTCGGACTTGCGGATATGGCCCATGACATTGGCGGGCGAGAAATCGTATCCGCTTGCCGTCGCAGCTGTGGTGACGTCCGTCATTCTTTTTTGCTCTTCATATCATGTTGGCCGGTATTTTCCCGGCCGTTCACTAAATCCGGGCCGATGTCTTCGTACCCGGCCCTCGCTTGCGCTCGGGCGTTCGTCGCTTGAAATGGTTCACCGAACCATTTCATTCGCTGTCGCGAACCGCTCCTCACCCCGTCAGCCGCTGTTCGCCATGGCTCGGAACCGTGAGGCCCGAGTCGGCGTATTCGCGCAGCTTGTTGCGCAGGGTGCGGATCGAGATGCCCAGAATGTTGGCGGCATGGGTGCGGTTGCCAAGGCAATGGTCAAGTGTGTCGAGGATCAGGTCGCGCTCGACGTCCGAGACGGTGCGGCCGACCAGGCCACGCGTCGCCGCTGCGGCGCTGACCACGGCGGTGTGAACGGAACTGTCCTGCGTCGTGGCACTGGCCATGCTGGTGCCGACATGGCTGCCGTCCGGCAGGCGGATGGCTTCGGGTGAAATTTCCGCGCCATGGGCCAGAAGCACGGCGCGATGAATGGTGTTTTCCAGTTCGCGCACATTGCCGCGCCAGGAATGGCTGAGCAGCAGCCGTTCCGTCAGGGCGGCGATGGGGCGGTAGGACACGCCATTGGCCTCGGCATATTTGCGCGCGAAATGATGGGCCAGGGCGCGAATATCCTTGGGCCGCTCACGCAGCGCGGGAATGCGCAGATTGACCACGTTCAGGCGATAAAGCAGGTCTTCGCGGAAGGTGCCGTGCTTGACCGCCTCGGCCAGGTCGCGGTTGGAGGTGGCGATGATGCGGATGTCCACCTTGACCGGCTTGGTGCCGCCGACGCGATCGATCTCCCGTTCCTGAATGGCGCGCAGCAGCTTGGCCTGCAGCCTGGCGTCCATCTCGCTGATTTCGTCCAGCAGCAGGGTACCGCCATTGGCCTCCTCGAACTTGCCGATGCGCCGGGCGATGGCGCCGGTAAAGGCGCCTTTCTCATGACCGAAAAGCTCGGATTCCAGCAGGTTTTCGGGGATCGCGGCGCAATTGACCGAGATGAAAGGCTTGTCATGGCGCAGCGATTTGCGGTGAACATAGCGGGCAAGGACTTCCTTGCCGGTGCCGCTTTCGCCGGTGATCAGGATCGAGGCTTCGCTGCCGGCGATCTGGTCGGCCAGGGACAGCACCGCCGTCATGGCTTCGTCTTCATAGACCAGTTGATGGGATTCATCGGCCACCGCGGCCAGCACGGCGGCAATCAGTTCGGCATCGGCGGGCAGGGGCAGATATTCCTTGGCGCCGGCGCGAATGGCATCGACCGCCCGGCGGGTGTCGGTGCCGACACCGCAGGCCACCACCGGGGTGCAGATGCGCTCGGCGGCGAGACCCTTGACCAGGGCGCCGATGTCCAGCATCACATCGCAGAACACCAGGTCGGCGCCAGAGCCGCCGCGCAACGTGTCGAGCGCCTGTTCGATTCCGGTTGCATGGGTGACTTTGGCCCCGCGGTCCATGGCGATCTTGGTCGCCGCGCCGATTTGGCCGTTCAGTCCGCCGACAATGAGTAAACGCATTGCTGTGTTCCTTCGGGTAAGTCTTACGAACCGGATCCGGCCTTGATGATTTCCGTCATGGTGATGCCGAGCCGGTCTTCCACCAGCACGACTTCGCCGCGTGCGACCAGGCGGTCATTCACGTAAATGTCGATTGCTTCGCCAACCTTGCGGTCCAGCTCGACGATGGTGCCGCGGCCCAGTTTGAGCAGCTGGCTGACTTCCATGGATGATTTTCCCAGCACGGCGGAGACCGTCACCGGCACATCGAAGACGGCCTCAAGGTCGACGGCGGAACGTTTTAATCCGGCCTCGCCGGAAGGCTCGTTATTGAGCAGCGCCGCCGGCGTGCCGCTGACGCTTTCATGGGAGAGATCGGGCAGGTCCACATTGTCGGTGGCCATAACTTATCCTTTCAACGCGTCTGGATCGGAAGACAAAGGGGAATTGGAAAAACGGCGCTCGATCAGGGCATCCAGCGCGGCTTCTATTGCCGCTTCGCTGCGCTCGCTGCCGCCGCCGCGCCATTCGATGCGGCAATCGGCGCCGTGAATGCCGGGATCGGCGGCGATCATCACGCGGCCCTCATAGCCCTCTTCATGGGCGATGGCCGCGATGCGGCTTTCAATGGCGGCGATCACCTCGGGTGCGGCCCGCAAGGTGATGCGTGGTTCGCCGATCGCCTGGTGCATGGCGCCGCGCAAGGCGGCTTCCACATCGCCGGCGGGCAAGGCGGCCAGGGCGGCGGGGGCGATTTTCTTGGCGGCGGCAAAGGCCAGTTCCGTGGCCTCGGCGCGTATATCTTCGATCTCGGCATGGCTCTGATCCAGCGCGGTGCGGATCGAAATCACCAGCGCCGCGAGGATCTGGTTGATGCTCTCGGCCGCGCGAACCTGGCCCCCTTCGCTGCCTTCCTGCTTCGCACGGGCGCACATCGCCTCGATTTCCTCGGTGGTGAGGGTTTGTTTGTGCCGGGCGCGGGCGGCCGGCGAAACCACCACATTGCCGTCGCGGAATTCGGTGTCAAAGGTGAATTTGCTGGACTTTGTCGAGGAAGATGGGCTCATCAATACACCAGCTCATCTTCGGCGCTGCCGCCGGCGATCATGATTTCGCCCTTGTTGGCGAGGTCCTTGGCGATATTGACCATGCGCATCTGGGCTTCGTCCACGTCCTTCAGGCGCACCGGCCCCATCGCTTCCATGTCCTCGCGCAGGATCTTGCCGGCGCGCTCGGACATGTTGGAGAAGAACACATCGCGCAGGCCATCGGTGGCGCCCTTCAGCGCCAGGCCCAGTTTGTCCTTTTCGACATTGCGCAGCAGGGTCTGGATCGAACCGGGATCGAGCTTGGAAAGATCCTCGAAGGTGAACATCAGGGCCTTAATGCGCTCGGCGCTGTCGCGCGAGCGTTCTTCCAGGGCGGTGATGAAACGGCTTTCGGTCTGGCGATCGAAATTGTTGAAAATTTCGGCCATCTGCTCATGCGCGTCCCGCTTGGCCGTGCGGGCGAGGTTGGACATGAATTCGATGCGCAGCGTGCTCTCGACTTTGTCGAGAATGTCCTTCTGCACGCTTTCCATGCGCAGCATGCGCTGCACGACTTCCAGGGCGAACTCTTCCGGCAGCGCGCCCAGCACGCGGGCGGCATGTTCCGGCTTGATCTTGGACAGGACCACGGAAACGGTCTGCGGATACTCGTTCTTGAGGTAGTTCGCCAGCACCGTCTCGTTCACATTGGCCAGCTTGTCCCACATGGTGCGGCCGGCGGGACCGCGAATTTCCTCCATGATGGCGCCGACCTTGTCTTCGGGCAGCATGCGCGCAAGCAGGCGTTCGGTGGATTCATAGGATCCCATCACCGAGCCGGTGCCGGACATCTGGCTGACGAAATCCACCATCAGCTTTTCGATCAGGCTGGAGCTGACCGAACCGAGATTGGACATCACCTGGGAAACTTCCTTGATCTCCTCCTCGTCCATCATGCTCCAGATTTTGGCGGAATGGTCCTCACCCAGGGACAGCATGATGACCGCGGCCCGCTCGGCGCCGGTGAGGGCGCGGATATCGTCTCTGACGTTGGTTTTTCCGACTTTCGACATGATTACACCGGTTGATGGAGCCAGGTGCGGATGATCGCCAGGGCTTCTTCAGGATGCCCGTCAACCACCTCACCGATTTTCTTGATCGAGGATTCGCGCACCTGACCTTCGATGCGGCTGATGTCAATGCTGGGACTGGGCGCCGGCAGCTGCGCCGCGGCCTCCTGCGTGGGAGATCCAGAACTCGATCCCGGCGAGGGAAGCGTGCCTGAGACCGGCGCGGAGCCGGCGGATTGCTGTGGCGCGCCTACGATGTTGGGCGTGAACATGCGCGCGATCAGGGGGCGGGCGACAAACAGCCCGATCAGCAGCGCGGTAACGCACATGATCGAAGCCTCGATGATCTTGAACCAATAGGCGCTGTCCAGGCCAAGCAGCGGCTGGGCCGCAGGGGTGGCGTCCCCGGCGGCGACCCGGGCGAATTGCATATTTGTCACCTGCACCTGGTCGCCGCGGGTGGCATCGAAGCCCATCGCCGATTTCACCAGGCTGGTGATCTGGGCCATATCGGCGGCGCTGCGCGGCTTATAGCTTGCCGCATCGCCGGAGCCATCCACCACCACGGCGACGGAAAGCTTCTTCACGTCGCCGCCATTCTGGGTGCTGGTCTTCACGGTCTTGGAAATCTCGTAATTGGTGGTTTCCTCGGTGCGATCCGAGCTGGATTTGCTGGTGTCGGTGCTGCCGGATTGGGCCGCGTTGGGCAGGGCATTGGCGACGGAAACGGCCTGGCCCGTGGCCCCGTTATTGTCGGAGGAATTCTGCTGGACCGTCTGGGTGGAGCGCACCACTTTCTGATCCGGATCGTAATTTTCCGATGTGGTCGTCGAATGATTGTAATTCATGTCGGCGGCAACCTGGACCCGCACATGGCCCGCGCCGACCACGCTGGCGAGAATGGATTCGATGTGCTGGCGAAGCCGGTCTTCGTAACCGGTGGTGCTCCGGTCCTGGTCGGCGGCGCTGGCGTCGTCGGCGGACTTCTCGTCGCCGCCCGCCAGGAGATTGCCGCGGTCATCCACAATGGCGACGCGGTCGGCATTGAGGCTGGCAACGGCGGCGGCGACCAGATGCTGGATCGCCGAGACCTGTTCACGGCCGAGTACGCTGCGGGTTTTGAGTACGACCGAGGCGGAGGGGCTTTGGTCGTCGCGGCTGAATATCTGGCGCTCGGGAATGACCAGATGCACCCGCGCGCTCTCTATGCCGTCAATCGTCTGGATGGAACGGGCCAGTTCGCCTTCCAGGGCGCGCAGGCGGTTGATGTTCTGCACAAAGGCGGTGGTGCCGAAAGCATCCGACTTGTCGAAAATCTCGTAGCCGACGCCCGCCGCCGGCAGATTGTCCTGCGCCAGGGCCATGCGCAGCTTGGTGACCTGGTCGGCGGGGACCAGAATCGTGCCGCCATCGCCCTTGGCGTCATATTTGACATTCATGGAGTCCAGCTTCGCCGTGACGGCGGCGGCGTCGCGCGGCTCCAGGCCGGCATAAAGAATGGTCTTGGGCGGCTCGGTAATGGCGCCCGCAATATAGAGAAAGAAGGCGGTGAGCACTGCCGCTACGCCGGCCATCACGCCGAAGCGCGCTGCTCCAACCGCTTTGAAAAGATCCGGCACTGGCAAAGCCCTCCTGGCGAGCGCGCCGGGAAAAGTCCCTGGCGTGTCCGCTAGGCAAACATTGCCGCGTTTAGGGTAAAATTTGGCTTAAGGACAGAGCACCGGATTCGTCTTATTTGGCGAGCGCCGTGTTCACGCGTGTGTTTCTATGCTGCTCGCGAGCGATGAGCATGCGACCTTCTGTCTGTTCTTAGGTTTTTATTAAGAAGCGCGCGGTCGTAAATCCGCGCTCTTTCTATGTTCTGGATCCCCGCCTGCGCGGGGCTGATCGCTTCGCGATCAATTGCGATACTGCTGCACCCTCGTCGCGCGCAATCCTGCCAGGCCGAAACGGTCAATCGCGTGCTGCCAGGCGAGGAATTCTTCCACCGTCAGCGTGTAGCGCTTGCAGGCATCGTCCAGGCTGAGAAGGCCGCCACGCACGGCGGCAACGACTTCGGCCTTGCGCCGGATGACCCAGCGCCGCGTCGAAGGCGGGGGCAGATCGGCGAGCGTCAGCGGAGACCCATCGGGTCCGATGACATAGCTCACGCGTCCTTTGCGCTCTTCCATTGATAACTCCCGACTGCTCCAACCACGCGAGGCTAACTCTGCCCCTCCTAAGAAAGGGCCAAGAACCGTGGTAAACGAACTCATAAACTCTTCCGTCGAATTGACTTGAAAAGCCCATTTTCATGGGCTTTTCACGCTTGTCAGCCCGTCGGCAACTGTTCCAGCTGCTGCAGCATCTGATCGGCGGTGGTGACGATGCGGGCAGATGCGGAATAGGCGCGCTGGGTAACGATCAGGTTGGTGAATTCGGTCGCCAGATCGACGGTCGATCCTTCCAGCGATTGCGAATTGATGGCGCCGGTCAAGCCGGACTTGGCCAAGTTGATATTGGCCGGGCCGGAGTTCCTGGTCGCCACATAGGCGTTGCCGGAAATCTGCCCCAACCCATCCGGATTGGTGAAGGTGGCCAGCGGTATTTTGTACACACTCTGCGACAGCCCGTTGGAGAACTGCGCCGTCACGGTGCCGTCCGTGCTGATCGTCACGCCGGTGACGCTGCCGAAAGCCGAGCCGTCAACCGTCTGACCGTTCAGCGCGGAAGGCGCGTCATATTGCGTAAGCCCGGCAGTGCCGCCTACCGTGCCCAGGTTGATGGTCAAGGCCTGAGGTGTCAGGCCGGAAGGCGCCGCCCAGGGAATGGTCAGGGCGATGTTGCCGGAAGCGGGCGCGGCGCCATTCACATTCGCCAGTGTGCCATCGGAATTAAAGGTGATGGTGCCCTGGCTGAGGGTGGTGGACGTCACGTTCGCGGCGTTGCCCGCATAGGTCGCTTCATAGGCCCAGGTATTGGCAGCGGTCTTTTTGAAGGCCATTTCAACAGGCTGCTGGCCGCCCTGGCTGTCATAGACGTTGATGGTGCGGTTGAAATCCGGCGCGACGACGCCCGACGCCATTTGCCCCGCCACATAGGCCCCATCGGCGGTGGTGCTGGCCTCCAGATTGGCCTGCAGCGCCATTTTGGTCGAAGCCCCCGCCGTGCCCGACAGGCCCGTGATGCTGATCGGGGTGAGGTTGGACGCGTTGTTGGGCACGTTGCCGGCGGAATCCAGTTTGTAGCCCAGCAGATACAGGCCCGCGGTATTGACCAGGACGCCATTCTGATCCGGCCTGAAGCTGCCGGCCCGGGTATATTCCTGGGTGGCGGTCGCGGTGGGATCGGTAGCCACCACGAAGAAGCCGCTGCCCGAAATGGACATGTCGGTGTTCGACGATGTCGTGGTCGGCAGGCCCTGGGTGGTGATGTCCTGCGTGGTGGTGGAGACGACGCCGGCCGAGGAATTGTTGCCAACGCCGGATTCGGCGTTGAGGAAGGTCGAGAAATTCGCCGTCGCTTCCTTGTAGCCGACCGTGTTGACGTTGGCGATGTTGGACGAGGTGGCGCTCAGGGCCTGGCTGAATGCGCTGAGGCCGGAGACGCCGATTGACAATGCACCGTAGAGACTCATTTTCTTGCTTCCTTCAGGGATTTTGGGCTTCGCCCGCCTTCCCGATGATTGGAGCGCCGCTTTCTCGGCGCCGTGGTCAATAAATTCAGTTTGTGATCGCGGCGATGTCCGCGAGTGAGACTTCCATGTTTCCGATCACCAGTTGCGGCGTGCCGCCGGTCATGTCGATCTGGGTGACAGTGCCGGCGCTGGCCACCGAACTCGTGACGGTCGAACCGTCCAGGGCCTTGGCGCTCACGCTCAGCGTGTAGGTGCCGTCAGACACCTTGTTTCCGTTATTGTCGGTGCCGTTCCAGCTGAAATCGTGATTGCCGGATGCCGTCTCGCCCGCGCCGCTATAGACGACGTTGCCATTGGCGTCGGTCACGGTGAGCGCCGTGACGGTGGCCGTGGTTTTCAGATCATAGCTCCAGTCCGCCTGGCCGCCGCTCAATGAGGCGTTGCCGTTTGTGACCGAGACTTTCTTGCCCAGATACGAGGTTGCGAAGGTGCCGGATTGGCTGGCGCCCTGGGTGATCAGGGTTTTGAGGTTGGCATTGGTGTTGATCTGCTGCTCGACCTGGCTGAATTGCACCAGCTGCTGGGTGAACTGGTTGGAATCCATCGGGGCGGTGGGATCCTGGTTTTTCAGCTGGCTGGTCAGCAGGGTCAGGAAGGTGCCGAAATTGCTCGACAGCTGCGACAGTGCATCCGGCGGTGAGCTGGCGGTGGCGCCCGTCGTCGATGTGGCGGGTGTGGAGGCAGCGGGCGTGGTGGTTGTCATGGTTTTGTGTTCCTAAACGTGGATGTCGAGACGGCCATCGCCACCGCCGGTGAAGGATGTTGAAGACGCGCTCAGCCCGCTGTCGATGACGCGGCTGGCCGTGAAGTTGGTGCGCGGGACGCGGTCCTGGCCATTCTCGCCATTTTGGCCGGGTTGACCGCCTTGGCCACGCAGGGAAAAATTGAGACCATCGTGCGAAACATCCAGGCCCGCATCGCGCAGCGCCTGTGTCAGGGTTGTGGAATCCTTCTGCAGCAGATTCAGCGTATTGGGCTGGTCGACGGTCATATGCGCTTCGGCCTTGCCACTGGCGTCGATCGAAAGCCTGACTTCGACACGGCCAAGCTCCGGCGGGTCCAGCCGGATCGAGAATTCCTTGGCGCCGCTCTGCGAGCGGACGGCGATTTCCACCGCCATGCCATTGATGTCGGGCGCCGCGCCGGACGCCGGCGCGGACAAATGCACCGAACCGTCAGGCGCGATCGTGTTCATGGCCTGAACCGGCATCGCCGGAGCGGATGCGGAAATAGCCGTCAGGTTGGGCGCGCCGGGCACGGGCTGCTGCGCCGGCTGGGGTTGCTGCGCCGGCTGGGGCTGCTGCGCTGATTGGGGTTGTTCCGGTTGCGACACCTGTAGCGGTTGCGGCGCGGCGGAAGTGTCGGTGATCTGAGGCCCAGGCTGGCCCTGATTGTTCAATGCGGGGACGGGTTTGCTGTCGCCCGCGATTTTGAGCGCGTTTTCCGCCGGTGGGGCAGGGTTTTTGCTGGTGCTGGCCGGATCGGCGACATTCGTCTGCGGCGCGGGCAGATTGTCGGCCGGCTTGCCTACGGCAGGTTGGCCAGCGGCGGCCTGCAGGGCCGGTTTTGCCGGGGCGGGCGCGGCGCCGGCGCCCTGCGCCGCGGTTTTCGGCATCGCCGGCATCGACGCGTCACTGGGCAGGACCGCGCCAGCTGATGCCGGCGCTGGCGGCGGCGTGTTTGTGGCGGCAGGAGCCTGCTGGTTGCCGGTAATAGCCGCGGCAGCGGCGACCTGCTGATCGTCACTGGAATCATCATTCGCCGGAGCGTTGTTCGGCGGCGTCTGGGGCGGGGCCTGGAGCTGTGCCGCCAACTGCTGCTGGGCCTGGAGCTGGGCCTGCGGCACGGAAGAGGGATCCGCTGCCGGCTGCAGCGCATCGGCGGTCTGGATTGGCTGCGTGTCGCCTTGATTGTCATTGGCGGCGCTGTTGCTTTTTTCGGCCGGTCCGCCGTTTTGCGCCCCGGCGTTGTTATCCTTGGGCGCGGTTTGCGCGGAAAATGGTGCGGCAGAAACCTGTGTCGGCGTATCCCCGGATTTGCTGGTGTCCGCGGTTTTGTCCGTGTCGCCGGATTTGCCCGCATTCTTCGATTGGGCGCCGTCCGTGGTCTTCGCGGTGGTGCCGGATTTTGCAGCGCCCCCGGATTTGTCCGCATCCCTGGTCTTCGCCTTACCGGATTTCGCGGCATCGCTGCCCGCATCCATGGTCTTTGGTTTGCTGGAATTCGCGGTGTCGCTGCCCGTATCGGCCGTCTTCACTTTGGGGGCGGATGGCGGCGTGTCGCTGTCATGGGGCGTAGCGGGGTTGACGTCGCTGTCCTGCTGCTTGGCAGGCGCGGTCGCGGCCAGCAGCATGGCAAAAGGCGAGCCATTGGCCGGCTGCCCGGAATCCGGCGCGTTCGGCTTGTACAACGGGTTGCCCGCACTGTTCGAAGCTGCGATCGGATTGGCTGACAAAGCTGACAAGACAAAAACCCGCATGAAACCGAACCTGCCGTAGCAAGGGCTGGACCAGATTTTTTGCCGCGGGAATCCGGGGATTTTCTCATGCAGAATGTCCGGCGAGACGCAAAAAGTGCGGGCATGAACTGCCCAGTTGGGCAAAGTCTGCCGCCCTTGCCGCGGCGCCAGGCATCGCGAAAGCCCTTGTTTTCCTGGCTAAATTCCGCTTGCGGTCATGGCACGGCCTTTGCGACATCGTCTGCGCAAGCAAAGTGTCCGGAAATTTAAGCCCGTGAGCCTGAACGGAATCGCAGCCAGTGCCTTAAGCGCGCTCAAGACCAGCAGCGCGGCGCTGGGCGTGGTTTCCAACAACGTCTCCAATATCAACACGCCAGGCTATGCCCGCCGGGTGGTGAATGAGCAGACCCTGTCCGCGGGCGGTCAGCTGATGGGCGTTGAAATCGGCAGCATTCAACGCGTCGCCGATCAGTTCCTGCAACAGGAATCGCTCACCGCCAATGGCAGCGCCACGCAATATGACACGATGGCGGGGTTGTTCACCCAGCTCAACGGCCTTTTGGGGGCGCCCGGCGACAACCAGTCCATGGCCACGGGTCTTACCAACCTGTCGTCGGCATTCGCCACCGCGTCGCAGGCGCCCAGCTCCTCGTCGAGTTATACCGGCATCATGAACGCGCTGTCCGGCGTGGCGTCCGACATTTCCAACGTTTCCGGCACGATCACCTCGCTGCAGTCCCAGATTGATGGCCAGGTGGTCAGTTCCATCTCCTCAACCAACGCGCTGCTCAAGCAGATTTTCGACCTCAACCAGCAGATCAAGACCGCCACAGTCTCGGGCGATACCTCTTCGGCGCTGCTCGATCAGCGTGATGTCGCCCTGACCACCCTTTCCAAAACCATGGGCATCCGGGTGGCGCAGCAATCGGATGGCAGCCTCAGTGTCTCCACGTCAGACGGCATCAATCTTGTCAGCAACACCTATGCGACCTTGTCCTACACCGGCGGCGCCCAGAACGGCGTCTATGGCAATATCCTGATTCAGGACGTCAGCCCGGTAAACGGCCAGGTCATCGGCCAGCCCAGCGCGCTGGATCCCCATCTGGACGGCGGTTCGCTCAAGGGCTTGATCGACATGCGCGACCAGACATTGGGCGGCCTGGCCCAGAGCCTGGGCAATTTCGCGCAGAATGTGGAACAGGCCTTCAACGCCCAGTCGAACGCCAACGCGGCCTTTCCGCCGCCCAGTCTGCTGACCGGCCGCGATACCGGGCTGCTTTCCACCGACGCCCTCAATTTCTCCGGCAAGACCACCATCGCCGTCACCGATTCCAGCGGCAATCTGGTCAGCCGCGTGGATGTGGATTTTGGCGCCGGTACGCTATCGGTGGATGGCGGGGCTTCCTCCAGCATCGGCACCACATTGGGCAGCTTTACCGCCGCGCTGAACGGCGCGCTGGGAGCCAATGGCAGCGCCAGCTTTTCCGGCGGCGCGCTTTCGATCTCCGCAAGCGGCGGCAAGGGTGTCCTGGTGCAGGATGATTCCGCCTCGCCGTCCTCGCGCGGCGGCACGGCCTTCTCGCAATTTTTCGGGCTCAACGATCTGCTTCAGTCCTCCGCGCCATCGACCCTGGCAACCGGCCTTGCGGCCGGCGATGCTAGCGGCCTGACGGCGGGCAGCCAGATCGCCCTGTCGCTCAAGGGTCCCGACGGCGACATCGTCAAGCAGGTTTCGGTTGCCATCGGCGCGGGCATGACCATCGGCAATGTGGTGAGCGCGCTCAACACGGCGATGGGCGGCGCGGCCACCTTTACCCTGAACGCCAACGGCTCAATTTCCACCGCCACCAGCGCGCTTTATCCCAACTATCAGCTCAATGTCGGCAACGACACGACCCAGCGCGGCACCACCGGCATCAGCTTCACCCAACTCTTCGGATTGGGCGCCAACAATCGCGCCAACCAGGCCAGCGGTTTTTCCGTGACCCCGGCGATTTCAGGCTCGCCGCAGCGCATCGGCCTGGCGACGCCCGGCATCACCGCCGCCACCGTGGCGGGCGACAGCGTGGTGCTGGCCGGCGACAATTCCGGCGCCATCGCGCTGCAGAATGTGATCAGTTCCACCCGCAATTTTGCCGCGGCGGGCGGCATCGCGGCGCAGACCGCCTCGCTCTCCGATTATGCGGCGGGTTTCTACCAGCAGGTTTCGACCCAATCGAATATTGTCACCCAGAACCAGACCACCCAGGATGACCGGCTGCAGGAAGCCCAGAGCCGCATGACCTCCAACTCCGGCGTCAATCTGGACGAGGAACTGACCAATCTCACCACCTATCAGCAGGCCTATAGCGCGGGCGCGCGCATCCTCACGGTGGTGGACCAGCTTTACAACACCCTGTTGCAGATTCAGTGAGGATGCTTTTTTTCATAGGAAGTTTTGGCCATGAGCGTTGACCGTGTCGCAACCGCCCAGCAGACCGCCTATTTCCTGAGCCAGATCAATCAGGCCGGGGCGGCCCTGGACAAGACCAACCAGCAGATCGCCAGCGGCAAGGTTTCCAATACCTATGCCGGGTTCGGCGACCAGGCCCAGTTTCTCACCGCCACGATTTCGGCCAAGGCGCTCAACGATTCCTATTCCACCGCGACCACGCTGGCCACGACGCAAGCGGATATCCAGGACACCCAGCTGACCAGCCTGTCGGCCCTTGCCACCCAGCTCAAAACCGCGGTTTCGACCGCGGTGGCCAACAACGATCCCAGCACCCTGATGAGCCAGGTGCAGAATATCTTCGATCAGGCGACCGGCATCCTCAATTCCAAGGACGCCAATGGCGACTATATCTATAGCGGCGGCAAGACCGGCACGCCGCCTGTGACGGTGTCTTCGCTGGCGGCCCTGGTGGCTTTGCCAGCGGTCTCGGGCGCTTTCGCCAATGGCGACAACAAGAAGTCGGTGCAGGTCGCCGCCGGGCAGACCGTCACCTTTGGCGTTACCGCCTCTGATGTCGCCACCGGGCTGATGCAGTCGCTGAAAGATATCGCCACATTCGACGCCGGCGGCAGCGGCAATTTCTCGGGCAGCGTCAACCTCAGTCAGGCGCAGAACACTTTCCTCACCGGCGAAATTGCGCCCATCGGCACGGTGGCCGGCAATCTCAACACCGTCACCGCCCAGAACGGCTTTGCCTATAACCAGCTCAAGAACGCGACCACCCAGCAGACCGACCTGTCCACGCTCTATTCGGGTTTCATCTCGAACATGCAGGACACCAACATGGCCCAGGCCGCCACCCAGCTTTCCCTGAACCAGACCGCGCTGCAGGCGGCATTGCAAGTCACCTCATCGCTTAACCATTTGTCGTTGCTGAATTTTCTTCCGGTCGGTGGGTGAGGAGCGGTTTGCGTAGCAAACAAAACGGTCCGGTGGACCGTTTTGAGCAACGAACGCCCTGAGCCCAGGCGAAGGGCCGGGGGACAGCTGATTGTTGCGGCGGAACGCGGCCGCGCCTATACGACCGCGCATGAACTCTGCTGGTATCCCCAAAGGCGCGCGCATCGTCGCAGCGATGTCGGGCGGCGTCGATTCCTCCGTCACCGCGGCGCTGCTCAAGCGCCAGGGCTATGACGTGGTGGGCGTCACGCTGCAACTTTATCCGGCCGAGGCGGCCAAAAAGAAAGGCGCCTGCTGCGCCGGGCAGGATATTTATGACGCCAGGCGCGTCGCGGAAGCCATCGGCATTCCGCACTATGTGCTCGACTATGAAAGCCGCTTCCGCAAAAACGTGATGGAAGACTTTGCGGACAGCTATGCCCGCGGCGAGACGCCGATTCCCTGCATCCGCTGCAACGAAAAAGTGAAATTCGCCGACCTGATGACGACGGCGCGCGAGTTGGGCGCCGAGGCGCTCGCCACCGGCCATTATGTCCGCCGCACCCTGGGGCCGGCCGGTCCCGAACTGCACGCCGCCGCCGACGCCACGCGCGACCAGAGCTATTTTCTTTTCGCCACCACAAGGGCGCAGCTCGATTATCTGCGCTTCCCGCTGGGCGACATGGAAAAAACGCAGGTGCGCGCCATCGCCGCCGAGCTGGGGCTGGTCAATGCGGCCAAGCCCGACAGCCAGGATATCTGCTTCGTGCCGGAAGGCCGCTACAGCGACATCGTCAAGAAGCTGCGCCCCGATGCCTTGCGCCCGGGTGATATTGTGGACAGCAGGGGCCATGTGCTGGGCCGTCATGACGGCATCATCCATTTCACCATCGGCCAGCGCAAAGGCCTGGGCCTTTCCGGCAACAAGGAACCGCTCTTTGTGCTCAGCCTCGACGCGGCGCGCGCGCGCGTGGTGGTGGGTCCGCGCGATGCGCTGGGTGCGGCCGCGATCATGCTCAAGGATGTCAACTGGCTCGCGCCGGTGGCCGGCGAGGAGCCGGTCTTCTGCACCGTCAAAGTCCGCTCCATGCGCCCGCCGGTGGCGGCAAAAGTGACCAGGCTGGCGAACGATGCCGCGCGGGTGGAACTGCTGGCGGCCGAAGATTCCGTGGCACCGGGCCAGGCTTGCGTCTTTTATCAAGACAGCCACGTGCTGGGCGGCGGCTGGATCACGCGGTCGGAGCCAGCCCAGGTCGCCGCGGAATAGCGGTTTTCGGCCCGAAACTTGACAGGTCAGGGTGCCCCCACCTACATCCCCCGCCGGTTCAAAGGCTTTTGGCGATAAAGCCCTAGGGTATGGCACCGTAGCTCAGCGGTAGAGCAGGGGAATCATAATCCCTTGGTCGGCGGTTCAAATCCGTCCGGTGCTACCAACACTTAATCGATACCCCAAGGTAGGGTATACACAGCGATATGGCGCCGATGTAGCCGGTTTGGTGTTGGTTGATCCGTCCCATCCGGACCAAACTCGGGAAATCGAAGCCATTACGCATCGTCCCCCACGGAATTTCCCGGCTGCGGTTAATATCGCCCTGAAATTCGGTTGGACCGGCTTTTTCAGGATGTTGCCGCTCGGGATGCTCCCAGCTCATGGCGCATTCCTGCCAACATCTCTGGGTGCAGTTCAGAGGGAAGCAGCTTTTTATGACCAGACTCTCGCGGAGGTCGCGGCGGCACACAACCTGGGCAACCGGCCACTTATTATCCTCACTGAGGGCGCTCCTTACACGGCTGCGAATCTCCGGGGACTCGGCATGACGCCAGAACAGGGCCAGCAGTACAGGCAAGTCTGGAGGCGCCTGCACGACGTGATGGCAACATGGTCCAGTGACGGAAAAAACGAACTACTGCCCAATGCCAGCCACGACGTTCCGGAGGATGACCCTCGGGCAATTATCCGAGCAGTCGATGAAGTTGTTGCAGCGGTCCGCGATGGTCGTCCGTTATAACCTTGACTGGCCTTGCTCGGCTCACGGTCATCATGTTCAGCCAATGACTGCTTTTGGGCGCATAGCGGTCGTTGGGCCGAGCAGGAAGACATAACTACTCGGGGGTGCTGCATTCGGCACTTCTTCACTGCCGGAGTGTCCTGTACAATGTCCGGGCATTTTTAGCGGTGGTGCGCTGGATCGGTGGCGACAAGATGAAGGATTTTGTCCGCGTACTGGTGGACGCGAAGGCCGATCCGGCGACGTAGCCCCTCACCCTTCGACAAGCTCAGGGTGAGGATTTCCAATTTGGCGCACAGTGTGGGGAAGTATATGAAAAAAAATCACAAGACCATGATGTTGGCCTTCTGCGCCGCGCTATGGACGGGGCCGGCGATATCGCAAGGCGCGGCACCCGCGGATGTGGGCCACGACACCAGCCCGCCACCACCGCCACCGGTGGTGGCGCAGGCCAAGCCGATCACCGCCAATGTCACGGTCAGTGACGCGCAATTGCTGGCGGCGGACACGGACCAGGACAACTGGCTGCTGCATGGCCGGACCTATGACAATCAGCGCTTTTCGCCGCTGAAGCAGATTTCGCCTGCCAATGTGAAGAAGCTGGTGCCTGTCTCTATCATCCAGACCGGGGTGGCCAATTCCTTCGAGGTCACGCCCATCGTTGTCAATGGCGTGATGTATATCAGCACGGCCTCCGACCATGTCCAGGCCTATGACGCGGCCAGCGGAGAGCCGCTATGGAGCTATACGCCCACGCTTTCCTATAGCGACCTGTGCTGCGGGCCGCAGTCGCGCGGTGTGGCTGTTGCCTATGGCAAAGTGTTTGTCGCCCAACTGGACGGCGTCATGGTGGCGCTGGATGCCAAGACCGGCAACGTGGTGTGGAAGTCGGACCGCTCCGGGACGCTGCCGCCCAACGCCACACGCTATTCGTTTACCGCCGCGCCCCAAGTTTACAACGGAATGGTGGTGATCGGCACCGGCGGCGCGGAATATCCTATTCGCGGCTTTGTGCAAGCCTATGACGCGCAGACCGGCAAGCTGGTCTGGCGCTTTTACACCATCGCGGCGCCGGGCGAACCGGGCGGCGACACTTGGAGCGGCGATAGCTGGAAAGCCGGCGGCGGTTCGATGTGGAACACGCCCGCCTTCGATCCCAAATCCGGGCTGATCAGTTTCGCGGTGGGCAATCCCAATCCGGATGTCTATGGCGAGGAGCGCAAGGGCGACAATGCCTATACCGATTCCATTGTCACGGTGCATGCCAAGGACGGCACGCTGGCTTGGTGGTACCAGGAGGTAAAGCACGACGTGTGGGATTATGATGCCACCAGCCCGGTTATTTTGCTCGATGCCAAGGATGCCAGCGGCAAGATTGTTCCGGCGGCAGCCGAGGCCAACAAGGACGGGTTGCTCTATATCGTCAACCGGCAGACCGGCGCGTTGATCCGCGCTTCCGATCCGTTCGTGCTGGAAAGCGCCAACAAATGGACGATACCAACCGCCGATCTGGGCGAGCCGCATTATCCCTCTGCCAGCGGCGGCGCGAACTGGTCGCCGCCTGCCTATTCGCCCCTGACCCGCAAAGTGTATGTGAAGGGCACCAATCTGGCCTGGCGGCTGGATGCCAAGCCGATCGATCCCAAAAACCCGCCGCTCGGGCAATGGATCGGCGGCGACATGCGCGCGATCCTGGATGGCAAGGCCAACAACACCATCGAACCATCAGGCACCTTGTCGGCGATTGACGTCGATACCGGCAAAATCGGCTGGCAATACAAGTCAGACTTTCCCATGATCGGCGGCGTGCTGGCGACGGCCAGCAATCTGGTTTTTGCGGGTGAATTGGACGGCTATTTCGACGCCTTCAACGCCACCAACGGCACCAAACTGTGGCACTTCAATCTGGGCGCGGGGGTGAATGCTTCGCCCATCACCTATAGAGTGAATGGCGTGCAGTATGTTGCGGTTGCGGCGGGCGGCAATTCGGGAAGTGCGTCCCTGTTGGCAGCGATGCGCGGGCATACCTCGGTGGGCGACGTAGTGGCCATTTTCGCGGTGGCGCCCTAAAGGCCCTTACAGTGTTAGCTGGCACTTACGGTTTTTGACCGCTTTGGCGCTAAACGGACAAGGCCGGTTCTGGCCCAAAGCGGACATTCCCAATCTGAGGTAACTTGGAACCCGGGATACCAATTTGTGCCCAGTTGACGGTTCCGGCAAAGCGCGTTTAAGGTTGTATCGCCTTCCGAGAGGCATACGGTCCGCGTAAAGGGCAGAGCCCACTCGTCATCATTCGTTGGGTCCTAACCTGACTTCCAGCCCGTCCTGCGGACGCCGGGCCCATGGAAGGAAGGTTTTTGATGACTAATACACCTGTTTCTCTGCAATTTCCGGCCAATCCCTCCCTTGAGCATCTGCGCAAGGCAGCAAAGGAGCATCTGAAAGCGATGCGCCTTGCCTCCGGTGATGTCACGCTATCTGAAGCTCAGTTCAGGCTGGCGCGTTCCTATGGCTTCTCCAGTTGGCGGGCTCTTAAAGAAGAGGTCGAACGCCGCAGGGGCACATTCCGTCCACCAACCCCTCGGATCGGCACTTTCCTGACGCGCCCGCCAGCGAGAAGCCATTGGATGCTGGATGCAGGAAGAGCGGAGCAGGCCGTTACCCTCTTCAGCATCCTGCCGCTAATGGCAACGTCGTCCCCGGCCCTGTTGCTGGTTGCGCTCGCACTGCAATCCCTTCGCTAGCAGCCAATCAAGGCTCCTCCCGTGTCGCTTATGTCCGCAAGCGCGCGATCATTCACGCTTTCACCAACCGAGGTGCAATCATGTCCACTGCCAGCACTGTGCGGAAATTTCTTTTCCCGTTGCATTTGTGGGTAGGGCTGACCCTAGGCATCGTCATCGTGCTAATTGGATTGTCCGGCTCCATCGGCGTATTCGACCGTTTATTTTCCGAACCCCCTACCGTTCAAGTTACCCCCGCCAGTACCCCTGCATTGAACAAAGGGCTAGCTGCCGCCCGCGCTGCCGTGGGCGCGCCGCAATGGGCAAACGCCTCAATCACATTGCCGAAGGGGGTGCACGATCCCGTCATCATCTCTTTTGGCGACCAACTGCCTGACGTAGCTACAGACCCCAGCACCGGGCAGGTGCTTGCCACGTACATCGTGAGAGAGCCGGCTTGGTTTACTGCAATCCTACGTTTCCACGGCGGCCTTCTGTTGCCCGGGCCCACAGGCGGTATTGTGGAAGGTTGGCTCGGTCTTGCCATGATCTTCCTTGGCCTGACTGGCCTCTACCTCTGGTGGCCAAAAACGGGGCGGTGGAAGTACGCCTTTATTGTGCGCCGCACGGCGAAGGGCCTGCGCTTTCACCGCGAGCTGCATGGGGCCGCGGGTATATGGGCACTCGTCATCTATCTGTTGGTGACCACCACGGGCCTAGTCTACGGATTTCCGGAGACAACGGACGCCGTTATAAAGTTTGTGACCGGGGAAACAAATCCAAGACTTCACGTTCACAAACCGCCCACGGTCCCAACATCCGCTGGCGCAGCCATCATTGGTCCGGACGCGGCGCTCGTAACCGCCAACAAGGCGAGTGGCCGGCCCGTCCTGTCATTAAGGATGCCGGGTTGGAAGCTGGGGCAGCCCTCTTTGATGCCGATCATCGCGCAAACGGATGTGGGTGCCATGAACCGTGTTTATCTCGATCCCTATCACAATACGATTATTCCCAATCCGGACCCGCCCAACTCCGCCTACAACATGGAGGCCGCATTGGTGAGGCTGCATGTTGCGTATGACTTTGGCCCGATTTATACGGTGTTGGTATTTATCTCAGGCCTGATGCCCCTGATATTCTTCGTCACCGGCGTGGTGATGTGGCTGAAAAAGCGGCAAGCGAGGCTCGCTATGAACCAGCCCATTCCTGACAGCGCGATGGAAGGCTGAAGCAAGGCCAATGACGAAATAGAGTGGGGTCCATGGAACTCGCTGCGTGACCGCTACGGGCGCAATGCGGACATTGGGCTGACCGGGGTCGAATGACCGCTTTGGGGGGTAAAGCAGATGGGGTGGATGGCTCCTGCTCACGGCATCTGAGTGCCAAAATGTGGAAGCGATCAAGCAACCACGCGCCAAGGGAGCCATCCGCGATGGAGATTACTACAATCGGCCTTGATCTGGCCAAGAACGTATTTCAGGTCCATGCGATCAACAGCGCCAGCAATGTTGTTTTGAAGAAGACGTTGCGCCGCTCGCAGATGCGAAGTTTTTTCGAGCGGCTTGATCCCTGTCTGGTCGGCATCGAGGCGTGCGGGACAAGCCACTATTGGGCGCGCGAGATTATCAAGCTTGGCCACGATGTGCGTCTGATGCCTCCAGCCTATGTGAAGCCTTATCTCAAGCGTGGGAAGACCGATGCAAGCGATGCCGAGGCGAGGGCATCATCTGTATAGTAAGCCACGCCCTTTTCGGGCAGTTTGAGGGCGCGGATCGTGATGTCAGTCAGGTGCATCTAGTCTCTCCATAGTCTCGGACTAGGTGCGAGTAGCGGTGTGGAACCATGAACGCGATGAAGGGCCAGCTTCTGTAAAAATCAAGGCGCCCCAAGCGGTTAGAGACGCTATGCGGCGCTATGAGAAGCTATTAAATTGGAATCATAATACCTTGG